>Ga0209709_10000802_pt1 | contig 29674 bp, 31 predicted proteins | sample ArcticOcean_MG_C_2_FD_187435 | JGI IMG/M metagenome (GOLD analysis project Ga0209709, IMG submission 187435) | Marine microbial communities from western Arctic Ocean - ArcticOcean_MG_CB4_136 (SPAdes) (version 2) | ecosystem: Environmental > Aquatic > Marine > Oceanic | place: Arctic Ocean... | reverse complement strand
TTTTTTTCACCAAGGTAACTTTTTACGAATTTTAAAACAGAAGTATGGTTAGGGCCAATTTCATATGGCTTACCATCTATATATGCAATTTTTCTTTTTTCTGAACTCATATCACCCTTTAAAATCTATCTTAGTTTTCATTAACCATATCATCCTTCATTTCATCACCAAAATATTTTAATATATTCATGATAGGAGTAGGTATCGCTCCACATAGAGCACATAAACAACCATTTTTCATCGTTAATAGTAAATCATTTAATACTTTTAATGGAATCTTAGCTGTTTTACTCTTTAACTGATCAAACATTTCTTTACCTCTATAAGATCCAAGTCTTCCCGGAAAACATTTTCCACATGATTCTTCAGCAGTAAATTCAAATAAATGATGAATATATTCAACCATTGGAAAATCTTTTGGAATACTAACTATACTTGCGTGTCCAAGCATAAAACCAGCTGTTGTAAATTCTTGAAAATCTAGATTCAGCTTTTCAGCTTCTGCAATTGGTATCACGCCACCTAATGGTCCCCCAATTTGTAATGCTTTTACAGGCTCTTTAAAGCCACCACCAATATCATTTAAAACTTTTTTCATGGGTGTTCCCATTTCAATTTCATAAACACCTGGATTGTTAAAGAAGCTATCAAAACAAACTAATTTAGTACCAGCTGATTTTTTGTTTCCTATAGAAGAAAATTTTTCCGCACCATTTAAAAGTATACCTGCTGCTGCAGCTAGGGTTTCAACATTATTAACAACAGTTGGTTTTTTATACAATCCTTCAGTAACAGGAAAGGGAGGTCTTACCTCAACTTCTGCTCTACGTCCTTCTATTGAAGCAATTAAAGCAGTTTCTTCTCCACAAATATATGCTCCTTGCCCAATACATATATTTAAATCAAAAGAAAAATTTGTTCCAAGAATATTCTCTCCAAGCAGTCCATCTTTTTTTAATGAGTTAATTGAAGCATTTAAAGATTCAATTGATTTTGGATATTCTCCTCTAATATATAAAACTCCTTCATCACCACCAATAACATATCCACATATAACCATTCCAAATATTACTTTTAAGGCCTGATCTTCTAGTAAGTATCTATCTGAATATGCACCAGAGTCTCCTTCATCTGCATTACAGATAACATATTTTTTTTCTGACTCTGCTTTACGGCAATAATCCCATTTTAATCCAGTTGGAAAACCAGCACCACCTCTTCCAGTTAAATTTGAATCTAAAAGAGTTTTAACTATTTCTTGTTTGTCAGTGTTTATAAATTTTTCTAAATGTTGTTTAAACTTATTATTATCAGAAATCTTATCATCCATTAAAAAACTTGTTGATGCAAAACTTTCTGAATAAAATTTTTCTTGCTCTAAATCTTTACCACTGATTATTTCATCAATTTTATTAATATCATTACCTGCATAATTCTGGCCATTATAATGAAATGCGTTATTCTCATAGCAATAACCAAGACAAAACATTTCTCCCACTTTATCATCACCAAGTTTTTCTTTTAATTTTTCCTTTAATGGTCCCTGAGTTCCAGCACACATGCAGGCACTTCCATTACAAACAAAAGCTTTTTTCTCTCTATGGGCTGGTCTTAAAAATTCATAAAAACTCTCAGCACCGTGAATAGTAGAAACACCCATGTGATATTCTTTGGCAATTTCTTTAATGCCGTCTGAATTATTAGATTTTAAAGATCTTTCATAAACTTTTTCAAAAAGATTATTTTTTAAACCAATTCTTCCAGATAGATTACTAATATTTTTTGACACAATTTACCCTATTAAATTTTCAATTTTTTATTATAATTCTTTCACTATTACTATAAATATTAAAACTACCTTCTTTTACAAAACCAACTAACGTCATGTCAAACTTATTAGCTAAATCTATAGCGAGACTGGTTGGCGCACCCACCCCTATTAAGACCCCTATATTTGCCATAAGAGCCTTTTGTACTAAGTCAAAATTAAGCCTTCCAGAACAGGTTAAAAATTGAGAACTATTATTAAGCAACTCTTTTTTTAAAACGAATCCGATCAATTTGTCCAAAGCATTATGTCGTCCCACATCTTCTTTTACAGCAATAACTCGACCATCAGCATTGAACAAGCCACTAGCGTGAATTCCACCAGTTTTTGAAAACTCAGATTGCTCTTGTCTTAATATATCAGGCGACTTCATTATTATTTCATGATTTATTTGTGGGATAGATTTTATTATCTTATCTTTTTTAATAATTTCTAAAGATTCAAGTGATGTTTTCCCACACACACCACATGAAGAATTTGTTAAAAAATTTCTTTTAATCTTGTCAATATCAATATTTTCTGAATTATTTATTGTTGCAATAATTTTGTTTCTTAATTTATATTGACCAACAGGCTCACCACTAGCTTGAATATTTTCTATATGATTAATTTTTTCAATTACTCTTTCATTAAAGAGAAAGCCAGTGACTAAATCTTCATCATCACCAGGCGTTCTCATTGTAATAGATATAGTATTTTCAATCCAATTTTCTTTAATCTTATATTTGAGTATTATTTCAAGCGGTTCCTCAATGGATACTTGATCATCAACTTCTTTTGAATTGTTAGATCTAAATTTTATTACTTTATAATTAGAATTCATTTAGCCAGTATATTTAAACTGGCTAGATTTGAAACAACGAAAAAATTAACTTTTCCAGCTACTTGGATATTTTTTCTTCAAAATGAAACGGTTTAAAATAATGGCATAAACAATGATTATTATTGAACCGAAAATAATTGGGTTTAATAAAAATTCATATGAATAAGCACCAACTATTATAACAATGGGATTTCCCCCTGCTGGTGGATGAGTTACACCAAGTATTATCATCACAAAAATACCTAGGCCAACAGCAATAGCAATTTGTAAAAACTGATCTACTGGAAGAAATTTCAAAATCAATACACCCACTATAGATGTCACTAAGTGTCCAAAGAAAACATTTTTAGGTTGTGCAAAAGGGCTTTCAGGATATCCAAAAAGTAGAACCATAGAAGATCCAAAAGATCCAGCTAGAAACAATCCATAAGGAGTTTCAAACTCTAAAAATGAAAGAGTACCAATCGTAATTATTGAAAATATTAAAGCGTATAGAGCTCTATTAAAATTCTCTTTTATTGTATTTATCATATTTTTTTATCTTTAATGTTACTGTTAGTTTAAAGGTTTAGAGCCTTTGAAAGAGTTTTAAAAGGAAGCAACAAACATTCTTTTCTAGAAATGTTTTCTGGATTCATTATTTTTTTAAAATCTTTCAGATCTTTTATATTAATTTTTTTTGAATGATCAGAATTTTCATCAAAGAAAAACTCAGCTTTTGATACAAAATCAGAGATTTTTTCTATTGGTAATTGCATAACCCATCTTGAAAGCAAACTTACTGAAGCTTGGCAGTAAATGCATGATTTGCATTGGTATCCCATATCCTCAATTATATTGTCTTTAACTATCAAGCTAATTTCCATTTCATCTCCACACAAAGGGTTCTTATTCTTAGATTGATGGGTATGATTTTTAATCACTTTGTGATTTTCGGTATTAGATGCAATTTCTAAAATTTTTAAGTCCATTATAATTCTTTAATTAAAAGTTTAATGTTTTATATTTTGATTTATGGAAGATAACAATATTTTAGCAGTAGTGCTAGCAGGTGGAAAATCAAAGAGATTTGGTGAAGATAAAAACCAGATTAAACTTGGAGATAAAACACTGTTAGAACATGTTTTGTCTAAAATTAACAATAAATTTGAAGAGACACTTATTGTCTCAAGTCACAATCTAGAAATAAAACAATCAGAAAATATTACCATAATTCCAGATTGTTTTGATGACTTTGGTCCATTAGCTGGTGTGTTAAGTTCAATGAAGTGGGTTAAAGAAAATCAAAAACAATATAAGTGGGTTGCCACATTTCCATCTGACACACCTTTTTTCGACATATCAATTATTAAAGAATATAAAAAAAGAATTAACATAAATGATAGCTCATTATATTTTATAAAATCTAATAACAAGAGGCATAATATTTTTGGATTATGGTCAATAGATTTATTAGATGTACTAGAGGATGACTTAAAAAATAATAATTTTAGAAAAGTTGAAGATTGGGCTGATAAAATAGGAGTTAAAACAATTGATATTGAAGTAAATGCATTTGACTCATTCTTTAATATAAATACGAAAGAAGATTTTGAAAAAGCGAAAGAAATACTAAACAAAAATTAAAATGATTAATTATAACCAAGCAAAAAAAATATTAATAAAATCAAAGATTAAAATCAAAGACGAATTAATAAACTCAACAAAATCAATAAATAGAATTAATGTACTAGATATATATAGTACTGTGAATTATCCAGCAGGAACAAATGCTGCATTTGATGGTTTTGCTATTAATTCAAAAGATACAAATAAACTTAATAAAAATAATCCACAAAACTTTAAGATATTAAAAACTATATCAGCAGGGGATAATCCAAGATTAAATAAAGTAAAGAAATACGAAACAGTAGAAGTGATGACTGGTGCACTTATACCCAAAGGGTTTGATACAATAATCCCTATAGAACAAATTATTTTTAACTCTAAAAATAAATACATAAATATTAATAATAAGATTAAAAAAAATCAGCATATTAGATATGCTGGCTCAGATTATAAAAAGAATGATTTAATAGTTACAAAAGGAACTATTATTCAACCATCCCACATCTTAGCCTTTAAAACATTAGGAGTTACAACGATTAAAGTTAAAAAAGTACCTAATATTTTATTTTTTTCAACAGGAAATGAAATTTCTAATAATAAAAATATTGTTAATTGGAAAGTAAGAAACTCGAATAGTCATTATATCAAATCCCTATCTAATAATTTTTTATTTAATTATATTGATGGTGGAATTTTAAGAGACAAAGACGAAAAATTTTTTAAAAAACAAATAGAAAAAAGTATTAAATCAAAAATTGATATTATAATTACCTCTGGAGCTGTTTCTGCTGGAAAACATGATTTTGTTCCATCTGTTGTTAGAAAGTTTAATTTATCTAATTTCTTTAAAGGAGTTTCAATTAGACCAGGTAAACCAATTTTGTTTGCAAAGTTAAAAGGTTTAGATAAAGCAATATTCGGTCTCCCTGGAAATCCTATTTCATCTTCAGCATGTTTTAGATTTTTTGTTTATCCCTATCTTCTTAATATTCTGGGTATTAAAAGTGAGAAACCATTTAAAGCCAAATTGAAAAATAATTATTCTAAAAAAAAAAAAATTATTAGATTTTTAAAAGCAAGACTAACTTCAACCAATGATGGAAAATTAGAAATTGATGTTTTGAAAGGTCAAGAATCCTTTAGAATTAAATCATTTGTAGATTCAAATGTGTGGGGTCTATTTAAAGATGGACAATCAAAATTCAAAAAGGGTGAGTTAATTGATTGTTACTCTCCAATAGGATCAAATACTAATCTTTTCGAATAGTAGCAATTTTTATTGTAGTCCAAAATAATAAGCTTTAAATATTCAATTATGATTGAATTAAAAAATGAAAAAATTGCAATCCCAGTTGTCTTATTAGCTGGTTTAATCTGGTCCTTTGGTCCTTTAGTTGTTAGATATATGAATGAACCAAATTTAGTACCCTGGCAATATATTTTTGCACGTGGATTGACAATTTTTTTAATTTTAAATCTTTATCTTTTTTTTGAAGAAGGAAAAAATTTTTATAAAAATTATTTTAAGATAGGTTGGTCAGGTGTTGTTGGCGGCACAGGTCTTGGGATTGCTATGATTACTTTTATCTACTCAATTACAAATACAACTGCAGCAATTACTTTGCTTTGTTTAGCAGCTATGCCTTTTTTTACAGCATTACTAGGTTTTTTATTTTTAAAAGAGAAAATATCAATCAATGTTTGGATAGCTATATTTATTGCAACAGTTGGAATAATAATAATATCCTTGGGTAATACAGAAAAAAATTCTTTATTGGGGCTGATATTTGGAATGACTTCTTCAATTGGTTTTTCAATTTTTTCAGTAACTTTAAGATGGAGAAAAGAGACTCCTAAATTTACCACCGTAGCTTTTGCTGGTTTTTTTTGTTTTGCAGTTGCAACGATAGTTATTTTAACTAATGATTTGGTTTTTTTATCTACAAGTTATAATGGTGCTTTGTTTTCTATACATGGAACTTTGGTTTGTATGGGATTGATTTTATATTCTATTGGGTCAAAAGCTATACCTGCGGCTGAACTTACTTTGCTTTCATTGACAGAAGTAATTGGTGGAATTTTTTGGGTATGGATACCTTTTTTAGGTATTAATGAAATACCTTCTACTAATACTATTATAGGTGGTTTCTTTCTTTTTATGTCTATTATTTATTACAGTCTTACTATTAAAACCAATAGAAGATTTATTGCATTAAATTAATCAAAATGGAAAGACCAGATTTTTTTACTTTAAAAAATGGCGACAAAGTAAAACTTCCATTTACGGATCAAGAATATCAAAGAAGGTTAAATAATTTAAGAATAATAATGAGTAAAAATAATCAAGATATGATTATTTTAACATCAATGCACAACATTGCTTATTATACAGGTTTTATTTATTGTTCTTTTGGAAGACCCTATGGATGTGTTGTAACGGCTAATAAAATTTCAACAATTTCAGCAAACATAGATGCTGGTCAACCATGGAGAAGATCTCATTGTGATAATGTTATATTTACTGATTGGAAAAGAGATAATTTCTTAAAAGCAATAGTTTCAATTATGGGAAGAGATGAACCACCAAAGAATATTGGTATAGAGAATGATCATGTAACTTTAGATGTTAAAGAAAAACTAGCTTCTATTTTTACATTTTCAGTTTTTAGCGATGTATCAAAAGATTTGATGCAACTTAGAATGATTAAATCAACTGAAGAAATTGAAATTATTAAAAATGGAGCAAGAATAGCTGACCTTGGAGGTGAAGAAATAGCAAAGCATATTAAAGCTGGAGAAAGTGAGCTTGAAATCGCAATAGCTGGTAGAGATAGAATGGAACGTGAAATTGCAAAAACGTATCCTGATGCGGAATACATGGATACTTGGGTTTGGTTTCAATCAGGATTAAATACTGATGGTGCGCACAATCCAAAAACTAATAGAAAATTAAAATCTGGAGATATTCTATCTTTAAATACATTTCCTATGATTTCAGGATATTACACTGCTCTTGAGAGAACTCTTTTTGTCGATGAAATTGATGATGCCTCTTTAAAAGCATGGGAAGCAAATGTTAAAGTTCATAAAAGAGGATTAGAGTTAATTAAACCAGGGGTTAAATGCTCAAGTATTTGTCATGAACTAAATGAACTATTTGCAGAGCTCGGCTATCTTCATTATAGAACATTTGGGTATGGCCATTCATTTGGAGTATTATCTCATTTCTATGGAAGAGAGGCAGGACTAGAATTACGTGAGGACATAGACACTGTCTTAGAAGAAAATATGGTTGTTTCTATGGAACCAATGATTATGATATCTGAAGGAAAGCCAGGAGCTGGTGGATATAGAGAGCATGATATTTTAGTTATAGGAAAAAATAATGCTGAAAATATTACTAAGTTTCCTTTTGGCCCAGAACATAATATTATCAAATCATAAAATATGAGTGGAAAAAAAACTATAGTTAATAGCTGGAATGAGTGGGATCCTTTAAAACATGTAATTGTTGGTAAGGCCGATGGCACCTGTATACCAGCACCCGAACCAGCATTAGATGCTAAAGTTCCAGAAGATTCTGACATGAGAGGTCAGTTTGGACCAAGAACAAAAGATACAGTTGATAAAGCTAACCAGCTTCTTGATGATTTTTCTAACATGTTAACTAAAAGAGGAATTAAAGTCGACAGACCGGATCCAATAGATTTTAGTAAAAAAACATCAACACCAGACTGGGAAGCTGAAATAATGTTTGGCTGCATGCCACCAAGAGATGTTTTACTAACTGTTGGAAGTGAAATTTTAGAAGCAACGATGAGTTATAGATGTAGATGGTTTGAGTATCTTTGTTATAGACCTTTGTTGAAAAAATATTATGATGAAGATCCTAACATGAGGCACGAAGCAGCTCCTAAACCAAGATTGACTGATGTCGACTATAGAAAAGATTATTTATCTGATAAAATTGGAATTCAAAAAAGACTAGAGTGGACAGAAGATAAGTTTTTTGTAACAACAGAAGAGGAGCCCTTATTTGATGCTGCTGATGTTTTAAGATTTGGTAAAGACTTAGTTGTACAGCATGGTTTTACAACAAATCTTAAAGGAATAGATTGGCTTAAAAGACATTATAAAGATCATAGAGTTCATGCAGTTAATTTTCCAGGTGACCCTTACCCAATTCATATTGATGCAACATTCACACCAATTAAAGAAGGTTTAATCATTAATAACCCTCAAAGAAAACTTCCAAAAGAACAAAGAAAGTTATTTGAAAATAATGGATGGGAAATAATTGACTCTGCTCAACCAGCTCATAATGAACCACCACCATTATGTTACTCATCTACTTGGTTATCTATGAATGTTTTGGTGTTAGATCCAAAAACAGTTTGTGTCGAAAAAAGTGAAGTTTATCAAGCTGAGCAATTAGATAAATTAGGAATGGAAGTTATTCCAGTAGAGATGAGAGATGCTTATGCATTTGGTGGAGGACTACACTGCTGTACTGCTGACGTTTATAGAGAAGGGGAGTTAAAAGATTACTTTCCAAAACAATAATATTTATGTCATCTAAAATTAAAACAAAAAGAGAGCGAGTTAAATTTGCCTCTGATAATGTGGCAGGTGCGTGTCCTGAGGTTTTAGACGCAATTATAAAAGCTAATGAAGGAGACAGCACTCCATATGGTAATGATGAGTGGTCAACAAACCTACAAAATAAGTTTTCTGAAATTTTTGAAAAAGATGTAATTGTTTATCCAACTGCATCAGGTACAGCCGCTAATGCTTTAGCTTTATCAGCAATGACCCCAGTTTTTGGAAGTATTTATTGTCATAAACATTCACACATCAATACAGATGAATGTGGAGCTCCTGAATTTTACACAGGTGGTGCAAAGCTTGTGCCCTTAAATGGAATTAATGGAAAATTTAAACCAGATGAGTTATCTGAAAATATTGGAGGAATTGGTATTGTGCATCACACACAACCTTCTGTAGTAAGTATTACCCAATTATGTGAAACAGGTGAAGTTTATCAGTTAGATGAAATTGCAGCTATTTCAGAAACTACTCATAAACATAATTTAAAAATGCATATGGATGGGGCAAGATTTGCTAATGCTTTAGTATCTTTAGGTGCAACTCCTGCTGAAATGACATGGAAATCTGGAATAGATGTTTTATCTTTTGGTGCAACCAAAAATGGATGTATTGCAGCAGAAGCAATTATATTTTTTAAACCACAATTAGTAGGTAATCTCCCTTTTTTAATGAAAAGATCAGGGCACCTGCTTTCAAAAATGCGTTTTGTTTCAGCTCAACTAGAGGCTTATATTTCAAATGATGTTTGGTTAAGAAATGCAAAACATGCAAATAAAATGGGAAAAAAATTAAGTGAAGGATTAGACACTAATCAGAACATAGAATTAGCTTATCCAACAGAAGCAAATGAAGTATTTGCAAAATTTCCAAAACCTATCATTGAGCACCTTAATTCAGAAGGTTATAAAATGAATCAAGAAGAGCTTGATGGTAAAGCGGTAAGACTTGTTACTGCATGGAACACCAAAGAGAGTGATATTAATCAACTTTTAGAAACAATTTCTAAAAAAAATTAGCTTGGATTTTCTTTAAGAAATTCAATATATTTTAATACCTTAACAAACTGCTCATTAGGGATATCTTTATAGCTCTTTCTTTTTAGTGTTTTTCTTTTTTAACATATTTAATTTCGTTTTGAGTTTCTTTTAAGTATTTAACATTATAGCAATTAATACAAAGAAATAGTATTACAGCTCAAGAGCTAACTTGCATTAGAATAGAGTTATTTTCTCCACAATCTTTACAACTGGGTAAACATTTTTTCATTATCTTATAGTTTCTAGTGTTATTTTATAGAGTTTACTTGAGTTTTTTGATTTATATATATAAAAATTTATAGCAAACACTATAAACACAGTTAGCAATTAAATAAATAATATATGAGTTTTAAAAATAACGTTGATTTATATGTTGAGCGATCAGCAAAGTTACTCAAATTTAGTGACGATCTTATAGAACACATTAAATCTACACACTCATTAATTAAAGTTAATGTTGGTGTAGAGATTGATAAAAAAATTCATAACTTTACTGGCTGGAGGGCTGTACACTCTGAACATATTCTACCAAGTAAAGGTGGAATGCGTTACTCTACAAATGTAGACCAAGATGACACTGAAGCTTTAGCATCTTTGATGACATATAAATGTGCAATTGTAGATATTCCGTTTGGTGGATCAAAAGGTGGATTAAAAATCAATCCTAAAAATTACACAGAACAACAACTACGTTTAATTACAAAGGCTTTTGCAACTAAACTAATAAATAAAGGCTTTATATCACCAGCAATTAACGTTCCAGCTCCTGACGTAGGTACCTCGGAGAAAGAAATGGATTGGATTAAAGATACTTATAAATCTTTAAAACCTGAAGATATTAATTATAGAGGTTGTGTTACTGGTAAACCGATTCATAGTGGAGGCATAGCTGGAAGAATAGAGGCAACAGGTAGAGGTATAGAGGAAGTAATTAGAGAATTATTTAGACACATGGATCTTATTAAAGAAGCAAAGTTAAAAAATAAACTAGAAGATAATTCGATTATCATTCAAGGATTTGGAAATGTAGGGAGTAATTTAGCTAAACACTTATACAATAGAGATAAAGCAAAGATTATTGCTATAGGTGAAAGTAATGGATATCTATATAATAAAGATGGCATTGACATAAATAGTTTAAATAAATTCTATAAAAAAAATAAAACTATCAATAACAAAAACTTAGGTAAATTTTATAATGAACCAGATAAATTACTAGAATTAAAATGTGACATTTTGATACCGGCGGCACTAGAAAATGCAATCACAATAAAAAATGTTAAAAAAATAAAAACTAAAATAATCATAGAAGCTGCAAATGGACCAGTTTCTTTTGAAGCAGACAAAGAGTTAAATAAAAGAGGGGTAATGATATTACCTGATATTTATGTTAATGCGGGAGGTGTTGTTGTTTCTTATTTTGAGTGGGTTAAAAACATATCTCATATAAGATTTGGAAGGGTTGAAAAGAGATTTCAAGAACATAAGATATTAGATCTTATCAATTTAATTGATCAAAAAACAAAAACAAAAACAAGTCATGAATTAATTTCTAAAATAATTCATGGTGCAAATGAAGAAGATTTAGCTTATTCAGGCCTGGAAGATTCAATGAGAAATGCATTTAATGAAATTATACAAATTAAAAAACAAATTAAAAAATCCTTTAGAGAAAGTACCTACTGTCTTTCTTTACAAAAAATTAGAAAATTTTACACACCTGAGGGTTTTCCAAAAAGATAACAGTAAGCTATTATGTTTTATATCAAACATATCTAGTGCTATATTAACCTAGAATTTAAATGAAAAATTTGATTAAAAAACTAGAAGAACAAGTTACATTTCTTCAACACGAAATATCCCAAATGAGTGATGAACTTTATTCCCAACAAAAAGAAATTGTGATTTTGAAAAAAGAAATTTCAAATTTTAAAAAAAGAATTGATGAGTTAGATAATGGAATTGAGTCAGACATTTCTAAAGATGAAAAAAAACCACCACATTATTGATATTTGTAATTAATACATGACAGAAAAATATGATGTTATTATAGTTGGTGCTGGTGCAGCTGGGTTAATGAGCGCTATTGAAGCTGGTAAGAGAGGAAGAAATGTTCTTTTAGTTGATCACGCAAAAAAAATAGGTGAAAAAATTCGTATATCAGGTGGTGGTAGATGTAATTTTACTAATATTAACACTCATCCAAGTAAATTTATTTCAAGTAATCCTAAGTTTGTAATATCTGCTTTAAACCAATACACACAAAATGATTTTATAAAGCTAATCAAAAAACATGATATTAAATTTCATGAAAAAAAACTAGGACAACTTTTTTGTGATGAAAGTGCACAACAAATTATTGATATGTTACTTTTAGAGTGCCAAACAGCAAATGTTACTTTAAAAAAAAAAGTAGTTATCACAGATATTGATAAAGAAGGTGATCAATATTTTATAACTGTTGGTTCTGATAAGTATTTATGTGACTCACTAGTAATTGCAACTGGAGGACTTTCTGTTCCTAAAATTGGAGCAAGTAAATTTGGTTACGATGTAGCAAAAAAATTTAACTTAGATATTATTGAAACATTACCAGCTTTAGTACCTTTAACTTTTAACGAAAAATTACTTGCTATGTGTAAGGAGCTTAGTGGTCTATCTTTAGATGTAGTCGTTTTTTTTAATAAGATTTTTTTCGAAGAAGGAATGTTATTTACTCATAGAGGATTGAGTGGACCTTCTATACTACAAATTTCATCTTACTGGAAATTAGGAAATGATATTAAGATTAACCTTTCACCAAAACTTGATATTTTTAAATATTTAGAAAATGAAAAAAAATCAAATCCAAAACAGAATATAGGTAATATAATTGCAGAAATTCTTCCTAAGAGGTTGACTTTTATGATCTGTAAGGAAAATAATGTGGATGGTAATATATCTGAATTATCAAATAAATTATTAAAACAGCTTGCTAATTCCATAAATGCCTGGATAATCAATCCAACTGGATCAGAAGGATATAGAACAGCAGAAGTTACACTGGGTGGTGTCGATACTCATGAGATCTCCTCTAAAACAATGATGTCCAAAAAAAACCCTGGTTTATATTTTGTTGGAGAGGTGGTTGACGTTACTGGTCATTTAGGAGGATATAATTTTCAATGGGCATGGTCATCTGGTTTTGTTGCAGGTCAATATGTTTAAGTGTTATTTTTCATTAAAAATTAATTAGACCCAAAATAGACACCGAAAACATTGATAATCAAAGCTTCTAATTCCTACCAATACGTGGCCACTTTGTTAACGTTAATTAACTATCGACATTGATTCGATAAACAACAAAAAGGGAGCAAACATGAAAGTACTACAAGGATTAACTGGAACAATAACAAGCTTAACAAATGTAGTTATAGCTTTACTTGGTTTAGGTATAGTTGTTTCTCTACTGGGTGGGAATGTACCATTTGTAGGTGGAGTAGCTGAAAATATTATTAGCCTAGTTCAAGGGTTAGGTGATGCTGGTATAGTTGGGTTAATAGCTGCCATTATCATTCTTAACTTATATAAATAGATATAGTTAAAATTGGCCCTATTTTATAGTTTGCCAATTAACGAAATGAAATCCCTAATCTTTCATGTTAAGATTAGGGATTTTTTGATAGGATAATTAATAATGAATAGTTGGATTTCAAAAATAACCTCATATTTAAATAAATTTCTTGAGATAGGTGTTCTTTTATTGGGTGTATCTGTAATTGCTGAAATATTATTTGGGCCAAACGTGGCTTTTTTTGGTTCACAGGTCACCAGCAATTTGATCAACTTGTTAAATAGTTTAGGAGAGCAAGGAATTGCAGCACTAATAATTGTTTTCGCAGTAATATTTGTATACAGAAAATATTTAAAATAGTTATTTTTTTTGTGAATTAAGAAATATTATTATTTTCAACAGGTATTACTAATTTTTTTGGTTCTTCAATAGGCTCTGTTGTTGGGTTTAATTCAATTCCAGCAGGTGTGATAGTTGAAGGCATAGCAACGAATTGAGAGTCGGGATTTTCAACTGTTTCTCTAATTTTCATTCTGTAAATGCCAAATATTCCTATTAAGCCATGAAAAAAAAGTAAAAATATAAAAAATCCATTAGAGCCAACTATATTCATAAAGATTGAACAAAGAAATGGACCACCCATTGCACCCAAACCAAACGTAAACTGTATACCGGCTCCAGCAGCTACAAATTTTTCTTTTGGAATATAGTCATTCGTATGAGCACAAATTAAAGAAAACATGGGTAAACTACAAATAGAAAAACAAATTAAAAAAATAAAAAACCACACTTTACTTGTACCTAGTTCCCCAGGTAAATACATTTGGCCAGAAGATAAAATAGCAAAGAAAGCAAAAATACATGCACCAAAAGTTGAAATTACTATTACTTTTCTTCTGTCGTATTTATCAGAAAGTTTTCCAATAGGATATTGTGAAATAGCACCAGAAACTGCTAAAAGAAAAGTTACAAGTGATATCTGGAATATAGTAAAATTCATCGATGCCGAATAAACTGCTAATAATGTAAATAATGCCGATTGAATAGTTCCATAAAAAAATGCACTTACTACTCCAAAAGGTGAAGTCTCATAAAGTTCTTTTAAAGGCATACCCTTAATCTTTTTAAATGTAGGTGGTTTTTTTTTAGTTAATAAAATTGGTATAAGAGCAATAGATGTAATGATTGAAATTAATATGAAAGGTTCATAATTTTTTGGGCTACTAAAATTTAATAAAAACATTCCTATACCCATTGATCCATATAAAATAACCATATAGATAGATAAAACACTGCCTCTATTTTTATTGGATGATCTATCGTTTAACCAACTTTCAGCAACCGTATAAATACAAACCATACTTATCCCGGTTAAAACTCTTAGAATAAACCAGATATATGGATTAACAAAAACGGAGTGAACCAAAATAACTAAAGAAGCTAAAGATGCGAAAGCTGCAAAGACTCTAATATGACCAACTCTAGATATAAGACCAGTAATTGTTGATGTGCCAATGAAATATCCAACAAAGTAACCTGACATCATAAAACCAGTTGCTGCTAGACTAAATTCTTCTTGCACAGCTCTTACACCTAGAAGTGAACCTTGAAAGCCATAGGCCATCATGAGGAAGCCCATACCTAGAAATAATGCCCAAGAATTCTTTAAAACTTTATTCATAAAATTGACCGTATTTATTTGCGATCTAGATGTAAATCAAGTCTTTATTGTGACAGATCTATGAATTCTTTAATTTAATGAAAGAGTGGATTGCAATAGCAATTATGATTACCAAACCACCTTGAATAGTTTCGATACTAGGCTGTTCCTTAATAATTAGCCATACCCAGATAGGTCCAATAATTGTCTCTAATAAGAAGAATAAGTTAACCTCAGCAGCAGGGATGAACCTTGGAGCTATAGTTACCAAAACAAATGGTATAGCAACACACATAATACACATAAGTGGAACAATAATTAAATCACCACCAGTTAGTGCAAAGCTTTCAATGAATAGTAGGGCAAATAAAGCCACAATTAATTTACCAACTACAGCTGCAGGAATTAAATTCTTTTCTTTTGCTGATCTAATCGTAACTGCTCCAACAGCCAACCCTAAGGCGGTAACTAAGCCCAAAATATCTCCATAAAAATTACCAAGCTGTATAGAGTCATAGAATATGTATATAGCAGCAGTAAATGTTACAAGTATCGTAATCCATGTTTTTCTATCGGGTAATTCTTTTAAAAATATAGCACCAAGGAAAGCAGACAGCATGGGAGCCATAGCAATCATAACTAACGTGTTAGCAACATTCGTATTTTGTATAGATACCACAAAAGTAATATTAGTGACTGAAAAAGTTCCTACATAAAGCAGTCCATGATAACCACTCGAGAAAAGCATCTTAAAGAAATTTAATTTATAAATTATTAACATACCTAAAAAAACAGTAATAAAAGGAATAAGACCTCGATAAAAAACTAATCCCCAGGTATCGACATTAGAAAGTCTAATGAATAAAGAGTCAGGTGTAATAAACATTACTGCAACAAAAGCTAATAAAGACCCTTTTTGTTGCTCTGTTAAATTGTTCAAGCGCCCAACCCTTTCCAAAAATTTTTAGCAAGATTTATATTCGTAAGATCATAAAATGTTTTAAGACCAGTAGGTGAAGTTACGTTAATATCTCCATTTAATTTTTGATCTATAAAATCAATACCTGAAAAATAGACATTGTTTTTTTTAAGATCTTTAGCAATTAAATTAGAAATTTTAGTTTCTATTTTTGTCAATTTAGTTGCAATAGGAAATGCTCCTTTGCTCATATTGCTTAAAAAAGATCCTCTTTTAGGAACTCTTGAGATTGCACCACAAATTTTTCCATCAATTAAAAAAACTCTTTTATCCCCAAACTTAATTTTTGGTAAAAATTTTTGACACATAATATGTCCATGTTTTTTAATATAATTTAAAATTAGTTTTTTATTAATTTTTTTTTCTATAAGGTGAATATCATTTCCACTAAAACTATGAATAGGCTTAATAATAATTTTTTTATTTTTTATATAAAATTTGTTAATCTCATTGATGTCTTTTGTAAAAATTGTGTTTGGCATGAATTTTTGGAATGAAGCAGAGTACAGCTTTTCAGAAATATTTCTTATGGAAGTTGGATTATTAATAATCTTAACTTTATTTTTGATCTTATCTAAAATGTATGTTGTTGAGATGTATTCTAAGTTAAAAGGAGGGTCTTGACGTATCAGTAGATATTTACATTTAGATAAATCAAAAGTTTGTTTGCTTATAATTTTAAAGAACTTTTTATTGGAGTAACTAAATTTTATATAAAAGCCTTTAGCTATTACTTTATTATTTATTATCGAAAGATTTTTTGGTTCATAATAAAATATTTTGAACTTTCTATTTTGGGCTTCTATTGCTAAAAATATACTAGTATCACTTTTAGGGTTTAGTTCTGAAGGGTGATTTCCTTGAATAGCAACGATCTTATTTGTCATATAGTTCAGTTAAATTTTCACCTTTAGAAAATTTATTAATCATATGATCTGCATTTGTTGTCTTGTTATCAATTAATTTTTTTAGATGGATTAAAAATTTTGCTTCATTTTCACCTGATTTATTTAAAACATCTCTGCTCTCTAAACCTTTTTTAGATAAATTAAGCAATAAAGATGACCAGTATAGTAAGTCTTTACCCATTAACTCTGTATTAAAACCTTTTTTAGGTGCTTCCAAGTATGCATTAATAATTTTATTTTTATCCCATTTAGAAATCAACTCAAAAGTCTCATCTAAATTTCCATATAAAACCCCTGTATTAAATGCTGGTCCAGCACACAAACAGTCCCAACCACATGTGTCCATAGATCTTAATTCTATATATTTTTTTAATCTATTTTCTGTAAAGATGGTACTTAAATGGGTGGCTAAATCAATTTCTGTTGGTAACCTACTATTTATCTCTTTAATTTTTCCATTCATAAAATCTGAAAATTTATAATTTTTTCCAGATAAATATTCTTTATCATTTTGAATAAATAAAAGAGGGAAGTTTATTGCAAAATCAGCATATTTTTCAAAATTCATGTTATCAAAAAAAATTTCAGGAAGTCCTCCTCTAGAAGTTTCTTGCCAAACTTTTGATCTATAAGACATAAACCCACTATTTTTTTTCTCAACTATTGATGAGTTCGCAAATAATGCAATTGATATTGGAACTAGTGAATTAATTATTTTAAATTTTTTTATGAAATCTTCTTCTGAGTTGTAATCAAGATTTAATTGAGTACCACAAGTTCTATACATCATATCTAAACTTAGTGAGCCACCATTAGGCATGTCCCTAGTCATCACCTCATACCTTTGCTTAGGGTTATTAGGTACTTCACTTAGAGTTGAAATTGGATCGAAACCAGCACTAACAATTTTTAAACCAATTTTTCTAGTTACTTGTTGTAATTCAAATAGATAATCATGAGATTCTGAACAAGCTTCATGAATATTATTTAGTTTATCGCCCGATAACTCTATTTGGTTACCTGGTTCTAATGTGATATTTTTTCCTTCTTTTTGTAATCCAATAATATTTTTTTTTTCCGTTATTGGTTTCCAGCCAAACTCACTTAATTCATCAAACATCTTAAGTATAGTTTTATAATCAGCTCTTTTATTTTGATCAAATAAAAATTTTTCATGCTCAATGCCAATCTTAAAATCTTTGGTATCTTTAACCCCTGAATTAAAATAATTAACTAAATGCTCTTTTTTGGTAATCATTGATTTATATATAGTGATATAAAGACTAATTTAAAGTCATTAATTAGTTACTAGCAATAAGTAATCATCTTTAGAGCTATATTTCATTTCAGCAATCCTTACTGTGATCATTTTAATTGTTTGATGCTGTGCTCAATAAAGATAATTGAGTAACCTTATCATCACCTAATTCATCTATAGGCTTAACAGGATAATCGCCTGTAAAATAATGATCAGTTAATTGAGGATATATCGCATCTCTTTTTTCATAACCCATTGCTTTATACATACCTTCTAAAGATAAAAAATTTAAAGACTTCGCACCAATGTATTCACAAATTTCATCATTTGTTTTATTAGCAGCAAGAAGTTCTTTTTTAGTTGGTGTATCTACACCATAGAAATCTGGATATCTAATCTCTGGACAGGCTATTTTAACATGAACTTCTTTGGCTCCAGCATCATAAAGCATTTTTACAATTTTATAAGAAGTGGTTCCTCTAACTAAAGAGTCATCTATTAAAATAATTTTTTTATCTTTAATTGTAGATTGATTGGCATTCAGTTTTAATTTAACACCCAAACTTCTAATTTTTTGACTTGGCTCTATAAATGTTCTACCCACATAATGGTTTCTAATTAAACCTAATTCAAAATTAATTCCCAAGTGTTGAGCAAATCCAAGAGCTGCTGCGTTACCAGAGTCAGGAACTGGAACTACTATATCAGCATCAACTGTATTTTCTTTAGCAAGTTCAACTCCAAATTTTTTCCTATGTTCGTAAGCAGATTTACCACTTAATAAACTATCAGGTCTTGCAAAGTAAATGTATTCAAATACACAAGGACGAACTTTTCTAGCAGGGAAGGGTTTAATACTTTTTAATTTGTTATCTTCAACATAAACAACTTCACCATTTTCAACATCTCGTACATATTTTGCTCCAATAATATCTAGAGCGCATGTTTCAGAGGCAAATACATAGCTATCTTTTATTTTACCAATTATTAATGGTCTTATGCCATAAGGATCCCTAACACCTATTAAAGTGTTCTGTGTAAGCATTACCAAAGCATAACCACCTTGTATTTGAAAAATAGCATCAATAACTTTATCAATTGTTTTATTCCTTTTTGACTTAGCAATTAGCTGAACGATTGTCTCTGTATCAGATGTTGTGTGAAAAATTGCTCCATCTTGAACAAGTTTATTTCTAAGTGTAATTGAGTTTGTTAAATTCCCATTATGTGCAACTCCTATTCCACCTGCGTTAGTATCTGCAAAAAAAGGTTGAATATTTCTTAAGGTGTTATCCCCAGTTGTACTGTATCTATTGTGACCAATGGCATAATTACCAGGTAGACTATTTAATACTTTTTCTTTATTAAAGTTATCACCTACCAAACCAAATCTTTTTTCTGAGTAATATTTCTTCCCATCAAAAGTTACAATTCCACATCCTTCTTGACCTCTGTGCTGTAAAGCATGAAGACCTAAAGCAGTAAGGGCAGCAGAATCGTTGCTATTACTTATTCCAAATACGCCACACTCTTCTTTTAATTTAGGATTATATATCTTCAATTTTTTTTTTAGAATCTTGATAGTTTTTTTCATTAGGAAATACTTTTAATAAATAAATACTACCTTTTTCTATGTATGGGAAGGTGTATGATTTATCAATACTAATTGGCCATTTATTATAGTTATAGACAATATCTATAGCTGAAAATAAACAAACACAAATTATATAACTTCTAATAAAACCAAAAAACAAACCAAAAAGAGAATCGAGTCTTCCCAGTCCAACAAATTTCATAGTTTTACTAATTCCTTTATTAGTTATTAATATTATAAAGATGACTATAATAAAAATAGTCAAACCAACTGTCACATCAAGTACATACTCATTATCAATTATATTCTTAAAATAGGGCTTAATCTTAGGAAACAAAATTATAGTCACAACATAGGCCAAAAGCCACTTTGAAGCAGAAAGCAAACTTAAAACAAAGCCTTTACTGTAGCATTTGATAACAGACGTAATGGTGATGACCAAGTATATTAAATCAATAAAAGAGGTTACTTCATAAAAATTTTTTAACACGTCAATCATACTTATTTCTATTTTCCAAAAGGTTTACTAATTAAGATAAGAGAGGGAAGTAGAGTTAATACAGATATCATAGCAAGAAGCATTGCTATACCAGTGAACACTCCAAAATAAATTGTAGGTATAAATTTTGAAAAAACAAGAATTGAAAACCCAAATACAATTGTTATTGAAGTATTAAGTATTGCAACACCAACAGTGGAGTGACAAATTATTAGTGTTTTATTGTAATTTTTGGTTTTTAAAAACTCCTCTTTAAATCTATAAATATAATGAATGCTATTATCTACAGCAATACCAATTGTAATTGCTGCAATTGTTATGGTCATCATATCAAGAGGTATACCCAATAAACCAATAATTCCTAAAATAAAAAAAGCAGCAATAAAGTTTGGCACCACTCCAATTAAAGATAATTTAATATTTCTAAATAAAACTATAAACATTGAGAAAATCCCAATCATTACCAGCCCCAATGTAAGTATTTGTGATTTAAAAAGGCTTTGAAGTAAATTATTAAATAAAATTAAAACACCAGCAAGCTTAAACTCCTCCTTGTTTAGCTTTAACTTATTTTCTAAATCATAATTTATTTTTTTTATTAAATCGTTTCTTCTTAAACCATCTTGTGAGTCAATAATTCTTAAGCTTATTCTAGCCTCATTGTCTTTAATTGAGATATATGGATCAATGATATCTTTTTTTATACTTTCTGGAATTTTTGAATAGAGAACACCCATTTCTAGGGTCCCTAAAGGTTTATTGTTATTCAATTGAGTAGCAACTTCTATAATTGAACTAAATGATAAAACTTTTCCTACAGCTGATAAACTGTCTAAATAGTTGTGAACAGCCTGAATTTTATCTACCTTATCTTTGGTAAACCAATATTTTTCATCATCTTGACTATCTTCATTTCCCCAATCCTCAAACTCATCATCTTCTTGTTTTTTTACTTCCACTTTATCTGGAAATTTCAAAATAATTTCCAAAGGTGTGGTACCACCTAATTTTTTATCAATAAGTTTCATGCCTTTATATATTTCGGTATTTTTATCAAAATAATTAATAAAACTATTCTCAACTTCAAGACGACTAATTCCACCAACGCTTAAAATAATAACAAGACCAGTAATTATGAAAATAGAAACCTTATTATTAATAGAAACTCTTCCAAAAAAAGAAGTAATTTTAGAATTACTATCTTCTTTAATTTTTATGCTATCATTAGACATGAAGCTTAAGAGCGTAGGAAGTAAAGTGAATGTTATTATAAAAGATGTAATCAGACCTAAGGTCATCATCCAGCCAAAATCAATAATAGGCTTAATGCCACTAAAAATTAAAGACAAAAAAGCACACACAGTTGTTAGAACTGTGTAAATAATTGGCCAAAACATTTTTCCAGTTGTCATTGAAATAATTTCAAAATTTTTTAAGCTTGGAAAATCATTTCTTAATTGTAAAAAACGAGTGCTCATATGAATATTCATTGCCATCGTCAAGATTAACATCAAAGCAATGAAGTTTGATGAGATAACAGTAACCTTCCATCCTAAAAGACCAAGAAGACCTGTCATTATTAAAACTGAAAAGAAACAGCTACTAATTGGTATTATAATCCAAATTAATTTTCTAAAAACAAACCAAAGTGTTGCAATAATAAAAAAAAATACACCTAAACCAAAAACAATTATATCACTTTTTATAAATGACATCATGTCATCAGCAATCATTGGAATACCGCCTAGATAGATTTTTCCAATATCATCGTAGCTTTTAATTACTTCTCTTATTTGATTAATATTTTCATGATTTTTTTTTTTTAAAGTGTCTTTATATATTTCTATTTCCTTTTCACTTTTATTTTTAATATCTTTTAACTCATCTTTTTTAATGTAAATAATTACTCCACTTGTTTTACCATCTTCACTAATCACAAAATTTCTAAAGACTGGGCTATTTAATATTTCTGTAAAACCCCGTTCAATATCTACACCTTCATCTTTTAATGTTTTAAAACTTTGCAACCTTTCTTGAAGAGAAGCCTCAGAGTTATATAATAAAGGAACATCTAATAAGGTTATTACGCTATGCACCCATTTTAAACTCTGAATTTTATATTTTAAACTTAAAAGATTATTAATTGAAGATTCTGTTATCATTCCTTCATTAGGAGAGTAAGTCAAAACTAAAAAATCTTTTGATCCATATCTTTCTGTGATTTCTTTTAAATATTCAAGGTCGGGATCTCCTTCAATTAAAAGAGTGTCAGAAGACGCATCTAATCTGAAATCTTTGGAAAAATAACCAAAACTCAATAATGTAATTAAGAGCAATATAAAAATCGATTTGGGATTTTTTAGAACTGTATTTTGGTATAAATGAGATAGCATTTAATACTACTATATATTGGATATTAGTTAATTTGAGTATCTTTAAATTTAGTAAACATTGCTTCGAATTCAACCATAACATTACCAGTAGGACCATGCCTTTGTTTCCCAATAATAAGCTCAGCTAAGTTTGAAACTTCGTTCATTTTAGCTTGCCACTCTGCATGTTCTACAGTCGCTGGTCTTGGTTCTTTTCTCTCTAAATAATAAGCCTCCCGATAAACAAACATTACAACATCAGCATCTTGTTCAATAGACCCAGATTCTCTTAAATCAGATAACTGAGGTTTGTGGTCATCTCTTTGTTCAACAGCTCTAGATAATTGAGAGAGAGCAATTACAGGAAGTTTAAGTTCCTTAGCCATTGCTTTAAGACCTTGAGTAATTTCAGATATTTCTTGAACTCTACCATCTCTATTATTTCCTGAGCCTCTCATTAATTGAATATAATCAACGACAATTAAATCTAAGCCATGCAATCTTTTAATTCTTCTTGCTCTATTACTCATTGCAGCAATACTGATTGCTGGAGTTTCATCTATAAACAAAGGTAGTTCAGAAATATTTTTAGATGTTTCAATAAATTTATCAAATTGTTCATCTGTAATTCTTCCTCTTCTAATATCATTTGACTTAATTCTAGATTGTTCAGCTAAAATTCTAGTAGATAATTGCTCAGATGACATCTCCAAAGAAAAAAAAGCTACGGCAGATTTTTTTCCTTTTTCTTGTAATTTTTGGGCTGCATTAAAAGCAATGTTTGTAGCCAAAGCTGTCTTACCCATAGAGGGTCTTCCGGCAATAATAATTAAATCTGAATTATGGAGACCACCCAGTCTATCATCCAAATCCCTAAGGCCTGTTGGAACACCTACAATTCCCTCTTCATTTTGGAAAGCTGATTTTGCCATTTCTATGGTTTGTTTCATTGCTTCATCAAATTTAACTAATGATGAATTAAAAGAGCCTTTTTCAGCAAGATCAAATAATAATCTTTCTGAATTTTCAATTATATTTTGTCCATTAACATCAAGAGCATTTAATTTTGCAGCATCAATTGTATTTTCAGATATTTTAATTAGTTCTCTTCTAACAAACATGTCATAAATAATTCTTGAGTATTCTATTGCTTGTCTTGGTGGTGTGGAAAATTTTGTAACTTTAACCAAGTATTCAGGAATATTTAATTCATCTTTTTCATTTTCAAAATAATTTTTTAATGTGATGGGATTTGCAAGCATCCCCTTATAAATAAGATTTTCAATTGCTGAAAAAATATTCTGATGCATAGGGTCATAAAAGTTAATACTAGAAATGATAGTATTTATTTCATCAAATATTTCATTTTGAACTAATATTGATCCTATTACAGCTTGTTCCGCTTCAATATTATTGGGAAGTTCTTTAAAGGTGTCTTTAACGATGCTTAAATTGTTTTCCATACCTAAACATTATCCTAAAAAATGATTTAAAAAATAACAAATAAATGTTGGGGAAAAAATTGTATAATTATAAAATATTTTCAGCCGTAACTACATTAACTGTAATTTCAGAGTCTACTTCAGAGTGTAAAATAATCTTAACCTTAAATTTACCAAGTGATTTTATTTCAGTTATTGGTTGTATCATTGAAGGTTTGATATCTATTTTTTCATTTTCTTGTATTAGTTTTGAAATTTCTGTTGGTTTAACAGAGCCATAAAGTTCTTTGTTCTCTGTGCTTAGCTTTTGAACTTCATATTCTTTACCATTAATTTTTTCTGAAATTTTTTGTGCTTCTTTTTTTTTCTCAGTATCTTTTATTCCTAATTCAGTTTTAATTTTTTCAACTTCAGTAATATTTTCTTTAGAAGCGTATAAAGCTTTTTTATTTGATATTAAGTAGTTCCTAGCAAAACCTCTTTTAACATCTATTATTTCTCCAATAGAACCAATTTTTCTTAAATTTTCTAAAAGTATAACTTTCATTTAAATTAACGCTAAGTTCCTAGATCTTTTGATTGACAGTGAAAGTTCTCTTTGTTTTTTTTGGCAAACATTAGTAATTCTTGATGGTAAGATTTTACCATTTTCAGACATATACCTTTTTAATAATCTTATATTTTTATAGTCCACAACTGGAGCACCTTTTACTGATAGTGGACAAGATTTTTTAAATTTATATTTATTTGGTTGAAATATACTTAACTTTGCAAAATTACTTTGTTTATTTTTTTTATTTCCAGCTCTTTTTTTTGAAGGCATAATTAATCTCTATAACTTTCTCTTTTTTTGTAATCTTTTTTTTCATATTCGTCTGTTTTAGAAAAATATTTTTCTTCAAGATTGAATTTTTTAACTTTTACAGTCATATATCTTAAAAGATTTTTATCAATAATTTCATTTTTTTCTAATTCTTCAATAATTTTTCCAGTTCCCTTGATTTTAAAATGTATATAAGTCCCTTTTTTATTTTTTTTAATAATGTAAGATAAATTTAATAATCCCCACTCTTCAGTTTGTACAATTTCTCCATCATTTTTCTCAACTATCTTGGAATATTTTTCAGTTAATTGCTTAATCTGAGCTGGGCTAGTATCTTGTCTAGCAACTATAGTGTGTTCGTATAAATTCATAATTGTTCTTTAATAAAAAGTGAGGATATACTATTATAATAATTGAATTACAACACTTAAAACCATAATAAACTTTAGATATTTAAATGTTTTCTGTTATTTTCCCAGGTCAAGGCTCTCAAATAGTAGGAATGGGCAAAGAGTTATATGATAAATATAGCTTAGTTCAAAATTTATTCAAAGAAGCAGATGAAACTCTAGGATTTTCATTAACTAATCAAATTTTAAATGGCCCTAAGGAAGAACTGGATTTAACTGAAAACACTCAACCTGCTATATTTTTATTAAGCTATTCAATATTTAAGCTAATAAAAGAGGAGTTTAATATTGATCTCAGTAAAGCAATTTTTTTTGCAGGACATTCATTGGGAGAATATTCAGCATTAGCTGCTGCTGGATCTTTATCATTTTCAGATACTTTAAAAATTTTAAAAATTAGGGGAAAAGCCATGCAGAGCTCAGTTCCAAAAGGTGTAGGTGGAATGGTTGCTGTTTTGGGATCGGAAATTCAAATGATAGAAAAAATTATAGAGGAAAATAAAAATATGTATGAGTGTTATATAGCTAATGATAACTCAGAAGGTCAAATAGTCGTAAGTGGGAATATAATAGATCTAGAAAAAATGATGATAGACTTAAAAGCTAGCAATATTAAAAATATTAAATTACCAGTAAGTGCTCCCTTTCATTGCAAACTAATGAATAAGGCAACCCTTGTGATGGAAGAAGAGATTGCAAAACTTAATTTTGTAGAACCTAAGAATACTCTTATTTCAAATGTAACTGGAAAAGAAATACCTAATTCAAATAACCTAAAAGATTTACTAGTTAGACAAATTGAAAATAGAGTCCGTTGGAGAGAAAGCGTTATATTGATGATTGAAAAAGGGACTACTCAATTCATAGAAATAGGACCAGGTAAAGTTTTGTCAGGCTTAATAAAGAGAATTAATCGTAATGTAAAAGTTAGTGCAATAAATACCGAAGAGGATATAAAGTTAATTAATATTAATGAATAGTTTAAAAAACAAAAATATTATAGTCACAGGGGCTTCGGGGGGTATTGGAAATTCAATAGTTGAAAAACTATATGAAAGTGGTGCTAATATTCTTGCAACTGGAACAAGAGTAGAAAAATTAGAAGAATTAAAGAAAAAATTTAATAATATTAATGTACTTAAGTTTGATATTTCTCAACATGAAAAAGTTGAGGAATTCATACAAGCTGCAACTGAAGCTTTAGGTGGATCACTTGATTGTATTGTTAATAATGCAGGTATCACAAAAGATAATTTAACAATTAGAATGAATTTAGAGGAATGGACAAAAGTAATAGACATCAATTTAACCTCTACATTTTTAATGTGTAAGTATTCAATAAAAAAAATGTTAAAAAATAAAGCTGGAAAAATTATTAATATTACATCAGTAGTGGGGCACACTGGAAATGCGGGTCAAGCAAACTATACAGCCTCAAAAGCAGGTATAGTTGCCATGTCTAAAAGTCTTGCTATTGAGTACGCTAAAAAAAATATAAATGTGAACTGTATATCTCCTGGATTTATAAGTACCGCGATGACTGACCAAATTGATGAAAAGCATAAAGAGGCTATAATCGCAAAAATTCCCTCTAATAGACTTGGAAAACCAGAGGATATAGCTAATGCGGTAACCTTCTTAAGTTCTGATAAATCAGATTATATCACAGGTGAAACTATACATGTTAATGGAGGCATGTATTTGGGTTGACAAAATTACTTTTTAATCTATTAACGAATTATAACAAAAAGGATCAATATGTCAGAAGATATTTCAAATAAAGTTAAGAAAATTGTTGCAGACCACTTAGGCATTGACGAGGTAAAAGTACAAGATGAATCAAGTTTTATAGATGATCTTGGGGCAGATAGTTTAGACACAGTTGAATTAGTAATGGCCTTCGAAGAAGAATTTGGATCAGAAATTTCTGATAGTGAGGCTGAAAAAATTCTTACTGTAGGTGATGCTGTTAAATTTATTGAAGGCAAAGCTAATTAAAGAATTTAGATGTCCATAAAAAAAGATGGGATAATGGTAATTTTATCATCCCCATCTGGGGCAGGCAAGACGACTTTAGTAAAACTCTTATCTGAAAATAAAGACTTTTATATATCAGTATCTCATACAACTAGAAAACCAAGACCTAACGAAATCTCAGATCAAGATTATTATTTTGTAAATAATGAAAAATTTGAAGGGTTAATTAAAAATGAAGAGTTTTTAGAATATGCAAATGTTTTTAATCATCTTTATGGAACTACAAGAACACCAGTTATAGAAAAATTAGAAAAAGGTGAAAATGTTATATTTGACATAGATTGGCAAGGAGCTGATCAAATTAAAAATAAAAAATTAAACTATAAATTGATTACTTTTTTTATTCTTCCACCAAGTAGAGAGGTATTATTTGATAGACTATCAAACAGAGATATGAAAGATAAACTAATAGTAGAAGAGAGAATGAAAGAATTTAGCCGTGATGTGTTGCACTGGATTAATTATGACTATGTAATAGTAAATGATGATCTTAATGAGTGTTATTTTAAAATAAAAAATTTAATTGAAGCTGAAATTAACAATGGATCAAAAGATTATGATAAAGAATATATTAGAAAGCATGTTAGTAAATTAACCTCTTAGATTCTCGTATTCTTTAGTAAGATTAAGATATGTTTCAGGTTCTAAATTTTGTGGTCTAAGATTAAGATCGATATTAAACTTTTCTGAAACTTCCTTAGCATTTCTAAATATTTGATTAAAAGGTTTTTTAAGCATCTTTCTTCTTTGACTAAAGAAAACTCTAGTTATAATTTCAAGGTTTTTAGCATCTTTTAATTCAAAGAAATTTTCTCTTGGGGTAAATAGTAGTAGTGTACTGTCAACCTTGGGCCTTGGTGAAAAACTTTGAGGTTTTATATCTATAATCTTCTTAATATTTAATTTCCAATTTGATAAAATAGATAATCTTCCATATTTAGATGTATTATATTCTGCAATAATTCTTTCAGCAACTTCTCTTTGAAACATTAATACTAAATTTTCAAACCAAAAATTTTTATCTAAGTTCACAATCCATTTTGAAAGAATTTCAGTGGATATATTATAAGGTAGGTTTCCAAATACAGTAAGTTTTTCATTAGAAATTTTATCTTCAGGTATTTCTAAAACATCATCATTAATAATGGTAATTTCATCAGAAAATTTACTTTCCAATAATAAAGCTAGTTCATCATCTTTTTCAATCACATAAACTTTTTTTGGATTTTTTTTTAAAATAAAATTAGTTAAATTTCCACTACCAGGGCCTATTTCTAAAACTTCTTTATTTGTAATCTCAACCGTATCAACAATCTGCTCTAGAACATTACGATCTATTAAAAAATTTTGACCTAAGCTTTTTTTTGGTTTAATAAACATTTATTTGTCTAGAAACTTTATAGCCTCAAATAAACTTTTTGGATTGGATAGATTTTTGCCTAGCATTTGATTATTAGGTCCATGATCAGGAGAGATTCTAATAAATGGCAATCCCAACGTTATATTAATAGCATTAAAGCCATAAAGAGTTTTTATGGGTGTTAATACTTGATCGTGATACATTCCAACAATGACATCATATTTTTTTGATTGTTCACGCATAAATATTGTATCAGCTGCAAAAGGGCCTTTAATATTATATTTCAATTTAATTAATTTTTTAATAGCAGGTTTTATTATTTTATCCTCTTCACTGGATTGATAGTTGCTCTCACAATGAGGGTTTAATCCTGTAATAGCGATTTTTGGAACAGTATTAAACCTGTTTTTATAAAAAAGATTAATTAATTTTATATGATTAATAATTTTTTGTTGTGTCAAATGATTGTGTATATATTTTATTGGTAAATGTGTAGTGATTGGACTGACAGATAAGTTTTTATTATAGATTAACATAGCAACTTTATTTTTTTTGTTAGTTTTATCGGCTAAATATTCTGTAATACCAAGAAACTTTTTTTTAAGAAAATTCTTTTTTGAGATTGGACCATTAATTAATGTTGCGTCTTTATTAATCTTTAATAACTCTAGAGCAAGTTTAAAACTTTTTTTAATATAGCTATTTGATTTATCTGAAATTTTGTTAAATGTATTTTTAAATTTAAAATCAACATTTATTATATTAATTTTTTTATTATCAAGATTTTTTGCAGATAAATTATTTTTATCAATTTCATTGATTTTAAATTTAAACTTTAATCCTATCATTTGTCTATTTAATAATTTTTTTGAAAC
>Ga0209709_10000800_pt1 | contig 29705 bp, 34 predicted proteins | sample ArcticOcean_MG_C_2_FD_187435 | JGI IMG/M metagenome (GOLD analysis project Ga0209709, IMG submission 187435) | Marine microbial communities from western Arctic Ocean - ArcticOcean_MG_CB4_136 (SPAdes) (version 2) | ecosystem: Environmental > Aquatic > Marine > Oceanic | place: Arctic Ocean... | reverse complement strand
TCTTAGGTTCAGTAATCTGGGCTTTTGACTTTGCGATGTCAGGATTGTTCTTCCCACTTGTACTAGGTGTATGGTGGAAAAGAGCGAATGGTCCTGGTGCTGTTGCAGGAATGCTATTAGGATTAGCTTCTGGTATGGCGTACTTAATTTGGGTACGTAATGGTGGATCTGGATTCTGGGGTATTACTCAGCTTACATTTGGTATTGTTGGATCGTTAGTGAGTTTAGTGTCTATGGTAGTTGTTAGTTTAATGACAGCTGAACCGGATGCAAAAACTCAAGCAATGATTGATGAGCTTCGTATTCCAAGTGGTAAAACAATTCTTGGGAAACAACACTAATTAAATTTTATATTGAGGGGCGATTTATTTCGCCCCTTAGTTAAGTTAAGAAACAAAAATCCTTTTATATTTATGCCAGATATTCATCCTTTTATTCTTATAATTGATTATATTTTAGGCGTCGTTATGTGGACTCTGATCGGAAGAGTGGCGATGAACATTTTTCAAAGAGAAGACTCAGAATTTTTTTTTATGAAAGCATTTATAAAATTAACGAACCCCTTAATACATTTATTTAAACCAATCACACCTTCATTTATCATACCCTTTCTAGTCCCACTTTATGTGGCCTGGTTCTTCTATATGATCAGATTTTACCTTATGCCCTACTTATTAGGATATTCCGTTATGGGAATGTTATCTTTTCCTTTAGAAAGTGAAATTGCTTCAGAAATTTATCGAATTTTTGGTAAAAATTAATTCAAATTAAAAAATAAAATTGATACTAGTATTGTAGCAATCAATGAAAAAAATAAAAATTTCACCATCAATTCTATCTGCTGATTTTAGTCAATTGGGAAATGAGATTAAAAGATTAGAAGAAGGTGGGGCCGACATGATCCATGTAGATGTAATGGATGGTCATTTTGTTCCAAATTTAACTATGGGACCTCCTGTAATTAAGGCTCTAAGAAAATTTACAAAGTTGCAATTTGATGTTCATTTAATGATTTCACCAGTGCATAAGTATATTCAAGATTATGCTGATGCTGGTGCAGATATTATTACAATTCATCCTGAGGCAACTGATAATTTACATGATTCAATAAATCATATAAAAAAATTAAATAAAAAAGTTGGGGTATCATTAAATCCTGAAACTAAAATTGATGTGTTAACTAACTTTTTAAATGAAATAGATTTAATTTTAATTATGAGTGTAAATCCTGGATTTGGCGGACAGAAATTTATGCCTGAGGTATTGAGTAAGATTAAAGAATTAAAAAAAATAAGAGACCAAAAAAAATTGACTTTTGATATTGAAATTGATGGTGGAATTAACTTTGATAACAATAAATTAGCTATACAAGCTGGAGCAAATATCTTGGTGTCTGGAACCACAATATTTAAGAGTAATGATGGAAATATAAAAAAAAATATTGATCTTTTAAAATCTAGTTAAAATAATGATTTTAAAGAACTCTTTTTTATTTTTAAAAAAAAAGATTCGTTCTCTTTATTTAAATTCTAACATTTATAATAAAAAAATTTCTTCATTTAATAATAATTCATTAGGATACAGGCCTAGTCCAAGCCTACTAGATTGTCTTGTAAAATATGATAAAAAAAAAATTAACATAGAAAACTATTCTCTAAATAAAATATGGGATAATCAAAACTTAAAAGAGAAAGACTATAATAACTTAAACAGTTTCTTCTGGTTGTTTAGTTTAGATTTAAAATCATCAAAAAAAGATACACAAAATATAATTTTGCAGTGGATAGAAAAATATCAAAAGTATAACTCCAAAAATTGGGAAATTGATATTGTTGCGAAAAGAATAATTGCCTGGATTTCGAATTCTAAACTTACTTATGAAGATGGAGATTCTATTTATAGGAAAAAATTCAATGATGTTATTAAAAAACAAGTTAACCACCTAATAAATGAAATAGAAAAATCTAAATGGGTTGATGATAAAATGATAAGTTGTGCAGCAATTATTTTAGCTGGCTTATCCTATCAGGATAAAAATAATTATTTAAATACTGGGTTAAGCTTATTAAAAAAAATAATAAAATTTTCGTTTAATAATGATGGGTTTCCTAAATCAAGAAATATTAGACAATTAAATTTTTACCTAAAATACTTTGTGCTAATAAGAGAGTGGCTTAAAGAATCTCAAAGTGAAATACCTGAATATATAGATGAAAATATATACTACTTGGGTCAAGCTTATGCGTTCATTTGGCAAAACAATAAAAAAGATATTCTATTTAATGGAAATCAAGAAACTAACAATCTTGAATTTGACAAGTATTTAAAAAGATTAGGCTATATTTTTAAAAATAAAAATAATGAGCTGGGTGGATATGGAATTCTCAATAGTAACAAGATTGCTCTTATAGTGGACATTGGCTCTAGCCCCGACAAAAAATTTTCGTCAAATTATCAGGCTGGTTCATTATCATTTGAAATTATTTCCAATGGGAAAAAGTTAATTTGTAACTCTGGTTATTTTAAAAATTTTAAACACCGGTTAAATGAAGTATCAAAATCAAGTGCCGTACACAGCACACTAATCTTGGATGATCAATCTTCGTGTAAATTTACTAAAACTTTCAATTCAACTTCTAGAATTTCTCAAGGTTTAAAAATAATAAAAAAAAATGTTGTGTGTGAAAAAAATTATTGGAAAATTAGTGCCGCACACGACGGATACTTTAAACAATACGGAATTATTCATGATAGAGACATAGAATTTTACCCTGAACAAATGAAATTTATTGGTCATGATAAAATCATTTTTAAAAATAGTGTTAAGAATTTAAATTTTGAAATTCGCTTTCACCTAGAACCAAATATTAAGGTAATGAAAACAAAAGATAATAAATCAATATTTATAGATATGGCTGGAGAAGGCTGGAAATTTAACTCTACTAACCATGAAATAAATATTGCTAATGGTCTATATTTTGGTAAAAAAAATTCTTTCATAGAGAATCAGAACATATTTATTTCAGGAATGACTAATGCTGAAAATCAAACTATAAAATGGGAGCTTACAAAACTATAATGAAAAAAATAAAAAAAGCTTTAATTTCTGTATCTGATAAAAAAAACTTAAAAAAAATTTTAAAGGTTCTAATCAAGCATAAGGTTGAATTGATTAGTTCAGGTGGCACGTACAAAGAAATTAAAAAACTCAAATTCAAGTGTCTTGAAGTTTCAGAATATACTAATTCACCAGAAATACTTGATGGTAGAGTTAAAACACTACACCCAAAAATACATGCTGGAATATTAAGCAAAAGAAACAACAAATCTCATGCAAGTGATTTAAGAAATAATAATTTTGAAGAAATTGACCTAGTTGTTGTTAACTTCTACCCTTTTGAAAAAACTTTAGAACAAACCAATAATCATTTAAAAATTATTGAAAATATTGATGTTGGAGGTCCAACAATGGTTAGAGCTGCAGCAAAAAACTATAATGACGTAACTGTCATTACTTCCTCCAATCAATACGAGGAACTTATTAGTGAGATAGAAGAGAACAATGGCTCTACATCGCTAAAATTTAGAGAAAAAATGTCTCTAGAAGCTTTTTCTGAAACTGCCTATTATGATGCGGTAATATCAAGCTACTTTAATAAAATTAAACACAACAATTTTCCTAAAAAAAAAATTATTTTTGGAAACTTAATTGAAAAATTAAGATATGGTGAAAACCCACACCAAGAAAGTGCTATTTATTCAAAAACTTCAAGCTTAAATATTAAACAAATTCACGGGAAACAACTAAGTTATAACAATTATAATGATATATTTTCAGCTTTAACTATTTCAAAGTCATTACCAGACAAAATAGGAACAGTTATAGTAAAGCATGCCAACCCATGTGGAGTTTCTATTCAAAAAAATAATCTTAAAAGCTATCAATTAGCTCTAGCCTGTGACCCTATAAGTGCTTTTGGAGGAATAGTTTCATGTAATTTTAAAATTAACAAAACTTTAGCCATAGAACTTAATAAAAAATTTTTAGAAGTTGTTATTGCGAATGGCTTTCATGCTGAAGCTTTAAAAATCCTAAAAAAGAAAAAAAATTTAAGACTTATTGATGCAACAAAGTTTGTTATGAAAGATGTGGTAAAATTTACTTCGGTAAATGAATCTATGCTAGCACAATCCGAGGATAAAAAAAAATTCAACATCAGAGACTTTAAGATAGTTTCAAAAAAGAAACCAAATAAATCTCAATTAAAAAATTTAATTTTTGCTTTTAATGTTTGCAGGTATGTTAAATCCAACGCCATAGTTCTGGCTAGTAAGGAGGCAACTATTGGCATTGGATCTGGACAGCCTAGCAGACTTGATAGCTGTCAAATTGCAATAAATAAAATGAATAAATTTCAAGATTTTAAAGATGATGTAGTGGCAGCTTCAGATGCTTTTTTCCCATTTGTAGACGGAATAGAAAAATTAATCCAATCAGGAGTATCTGCTGTAATACAACCTTCGGGGTCAATTAGAGATAAGGAGATAATAAAATTTGCCAATCAAACAAATACTATATTAATATTTTCTAAAACTAGGCACTTCAGACATTAAAAGCCCGATCAATTTTTGCAGCTAAAATAAAGTCATTTTCAGACAACCCCTCTATTGCATGAGTGGTAATGACAATTTTTGCATAACCCCATCCAAATAAAATATCAGGGTGATGGTTTTCATTTTCTGAAATTTCTCCAACTTTATTTATAAAGTTTTGACTGCTTATAAAATTTTTAAATTTAAAATTTTTTTCTATAAAATATATTTCTTTATCACTTTTTTTTACATCCCATCCATCTACTTTTTTTTGATATTTGTGAATTTCACTAAGATTTAATCCTGAGATACCACCTTCACAAGGAATACATTTTTTATCTAATAAATCATTCATTTAAAAGTTTATCTTAAAGTTAATGGAGCGGGTCAAGGGAATCGAACCCTCTACCTAATCGTTGGCAACGATTCGCTCTACCAATGAGCTAGACCCGCAAATATTAAACGCTATTATAAATAGAGGTTTTTTTTAAAGTAAGCAATAATAAAATTATTCTGTATTAATCCAATGATACCTATGTGAAAATTTTTTTAAAAGTTCTTTATATGGCTTATATTTTTCTGAGTCATATTTTTCAATATTTTTTCTAATTTGTGTATTGCTTGCTGTGTTTGAAAATAAATCTTTTCTATTATAGAATTCTAGAGCTTTAATGTTCCATTCTAAATTACAAAAATTATACATTTTCTTTGACACCTCCTCTTGACTATTTGTTAACTCTTCTAAATTAAGTGAAAATATTTTACCTGGGTGTTTTTTTTTAAAAAAAGAAATTGCTTTCAAGTAATTATCGACGTAATTTAAAATATTCTCAAAAGAATGCGTCCAAGAAATATTACTTAAAAATTGTTGAAAAATTGCATAAATATTATCTTCTGTATTCCTAAAAGTATTAATAAATTTCGCTTTAGGAAATATTTTTAAAATTACATCTATGTAAAAAAAATTTTCTAACGATTTCTCTGTAAAAATTATATTTTTCTTATTCAAAATATCTAAATTGCCCAATCCAGTTAAAAGTTTACTAGAGATTGCACCGATATCTAAAATTACTGACTTTTGATCTTCTAATATTTGTCTATTACTATTAATAATCGACCAATTTATTATGTTTGTTTCCCCTAGGCCAATAATTTTTGTTGTCCCTGATGAGAGAATTGATTCTACTATAGTGGATCCTGATCTTGGCAGTCCAATAATAAAAATTGGCTCCATATCCATTAGCTCGTTTTTTATTTTATCATTATTAATAAAATTAAATTTCTCATACTTTCTGGGCACAACATTCATCCAGTAATGAAGTGATTGCTTGTTGTAACTTAATTTATGTTGAAATGAATGTTCATGAGCAGTTTTTAAGTGCTCCATCTCATTGCTTATATTTTTCTTTTTTTTTTGATTTTCTGCTAGTAAAAAATATCCTGAGGCCATATCAAATGGGTCTAATTTTTCACTTTTTAAAAGTTCTGAAATATATTTAATCTTTTCTTCATTTATAAAGTCATTGTCTATTTTATTTAAATTGTAATAAATTCCCAATTTTTTTGGCGATAAATTAAGTCCTTTTTCATAAAATTTTTTGGCACTCTTGTTGTCGCCCATTCCCTGATAGAATACAGCTAAGTTGATAATTCCAGTCAAATAATCTTGTTTGGACTCCACTGCTCTTAAATATAATTTTTCTGCTTTATCTGTTTTTCTTTCTTTTAAATATATATTTGCTAAATTATTTAATCCAATATGATTTTTATTGTCCAGTTCTATGAATTTTTTTAAATATTTTTTTGCATTTTGACCTTCATTCAGCTTTATAAATATTTCGTATAATAAAAAATATACTTTTTTGTCAACATTTAAATCTTTAATTAAAGCAAGTAAAATTAATTTTGCATCATCATATTTTCTTGAATTAAATAAATTTAATGCTTTTTTAAGATTATCATTTAGGTTATTCATTATTATAATTAAATTATTTAAACAAATATAAATAAAAAGATGACAGATCTTCCTAAAAATATTCCTATTTTCCCTTTATCAAATTTTATAATTTTTCCAAAAACAACTGTTCCTTTAAATATATTTGAACCAAGATATTTAACAATGATTAATGACTCTCTTAAAACAAATAAATTTATTGGTCTAATACAGCCCAAAAAAAATAATGCTAAAGGTGTGCCCGATCTACACGAGGTTGGGTGTTTGGGTAAAATAACTAATTTTAAAGATACATCTGATGGTAGATATTTAATTGATCTAAGTGGTATCAGTCGATTCAGTATAATTAAAGAAACCAAAAGTGATAAACCTTATAGAAAGTTTGATGTTGATTTTGAAATTTTTAAAGAGGATTTGGATATAAATGAAGAAATGATAAAATTTTCTGACCTAGAATTAATTTTTAAAGATTTAAAATCACTATTTGAAAAAAGGGGCTACATAATAAATTGGAAATCTCTTGAGAAACAAAATTTAAACGAAACCATTAATGCTTTGGCTATGGCTTCACCATTTTCTTTAGAAGAAAAACAAGTTTTATTGGAGAGCAAAAATTTAGAAATAAGAAAAAACAAAATTGCAGAGATTTTAAGCACCTATAATTATGACGATTTTGATAATACGACTATACAATAATTATTATAAACTTAATCCATTATCTGCAAATTTAATAATAGTATTATTTAATTTTTTATTTTTTCCAAATAATTTTAGAATTTCATTAAAGTTTTTATCTTTATTTTTTTTATTAAAATTAAATATTTCATAAATAAAGTCTACACCATTAGAGAAAAAAAAATTCATATGCCTAGTTTTTTTTTCAAACTCTTGCAATATTAGTGAATCCACTTGCATACCAAGATCGATTTTATCTTTAATGATATCAGAAAAAATTCTAATATCTCTTATTGTCATATTGAAACCCTGACCTGCCAAAGGGTGGATTTTATGAAGTGCATCCCCAAAAGCTAGTACATTTTTATAATAATAGTTTCTCAAATTTGATGATTTCAATTTAAAGCTGCTCAATTCAGAAATTTTTTTTATTTTAAATTTTTGATTATGTTTTTTTATTAAATCTAAAACTTCTTCTTTGGTATATTTATTATTTTTCGTTTCTAACGAACAAATAACTGAGGTTTCTGTATTTGAAATTGGCAAAAACGCAATCGGCCCAAATTTTGTAAACACTTGAACTGCAGTGTTGTTTTCAAATCTTTCATGCTTCATAATTGTAGTATAGGCAGTGTTATAATAATCTTTATCAATTTTTTTATAAAAATGTTTTTTTGCTATAAAATTATTAGCATCACAATTTATAATTAAATTGTATTTATTGCTGTTTAATAATTTTTGATAAAAATCATCTCTTTTTATTATTATTCTTTTAAAAAGTTTGTTTTTTAATAATTTATTATTCAACATTTTATAAAGTTGGTCATTTTTTACCATGTGAAATAGGCTCTCCTTATTTTCAAAATTTAGTATTTTATCATCTTTTAGTTTTTCAGAATAAATTTCTATTTTTTTTACTTTCCAAATATTTTTTTTTGGAAATGTGATAATTTCTTTATTAAAAAAATCTAAATTATTTTTCGTAATACCTATTGTTCTATTGAAGGACAAGCTGTGTAAATTTTTTTTTTGATAAATATGAACATTTATTTTTTTATTTATAAGATTTTTAGCTAAAGATAAGCTGGTAAGCCCGTCTCCTACAATGCAAATATTCATAATTAATTTTTAATTTTAACAATAAAAATTAGATGATACAAAGTGATTAATTTGATTCATTAATTTATGGAAATTAAAAAATTAGCCAACGATGCAATAAATTTTAGCATTAATAGAGTTATTGAAATTTTTGGAATCGGTATTGCAGTAATTGGCTTATTATTGCTATTTTCACTAATTAGCTATTCTCCCAACGATCCAAACTTTATTTTCCCAGAAAACACGCAAATTAAAAATCTCCTTGGGTTCCGAGGTAGTTTTACAGCTGATCTTTTATTTCAATCATTTGGGCTAATTTCATTACTAATACCTTTTACTCTTATTCTAGCTGGTACGAACATAATTTTAAGCAAACAAATATTTTTAATAATTGAAAGCTTTTTTTATACAATCTTATATTTAATATTTGGTTCCTTATTTTTTTCATTTTTTTATCTAAATGCTTTTAAATTATATATTAATGGTAATGGTGGTTTTGTAGGTAAGTATTTGGAGTCAACCTTTTTAAATTCTTTAATCAGTATAAATCCTCAAATTTTTTACTATATTTTAATCCTAATAATTTTAACTTTATTTTTAATTAGTATACAGTTTAAGGCTAGTGCTTTTTATAAAATTTTCAAAAAATTATTTAAATTATTACTTTCAAAAAAAGAAAAGAATTATACTAATGAAAATGAGGTAATTAGTGAATTTATACAACAAGAAGAAATTAAAAGTCTTATCCAAGAAGATTTACCTTTTATTAAAAATGAATCAAAAGATATTAATAAAAAAATAAAATTTAAATTACCTTTAATTGATTTATTAAAGATTCCATCTAAAAAAGAAAGAGAGAAATTAAGAGATGATGATTATATTGATAGCGAGTTTTTAGAAAAAATCCTTTTAGATTTTGGCGTAAATGGAAATATCAAAAAGGTAAGTCATGGCCCTGTAGTAACTTTAAATGAATTTGAGCCAGCCCCTGGGGTTAAGGTTTCAAAAATTATTAATCTTTCTGATGATATTGCTAGAAATACAAGCTCTGAATCTGCTCGTATTGCTACAATACCTGGGAGAAGCACCGTCGGTATTGAATTACCTAATTCTTCTAGAGAAAATGTTTATTTAAGTGAAATATTGGTAAATACTGACTTTAATAAAAAAGATATTAAACTTCCAATTGCTCTTGGTAAAAATATTTCTGGAATTCCTGTTGTTGGTGATTTAGCTTCTATGCCTCATCTGTTGATTGCTGGAACTACAGGATCGGGTAAATCAGTTTGTATTAATACTATTATTCTTTCTCTGCTTTATCGACACACACCAGACAAATGTAAGTTTATATTAATTGATCCTAAAATGTTGGAATTGTCTACATATGAAGGTATCCCTCATTTACTGTGTCCAGTAATAACGGAGGCTAAAAAAGCAGCCTCTGTATTGGGTTGGGTCGTAAAAGAAATGGAAAGTAGGTATCGACTTATGACCAAAGAAGGGGTTAAAAATATTGATGGTTACAATTCTAAACACACTCTTGCCATGCCCTATATTGTTGTTGTAGTTGATGAAATGTCAGACTTGATGTTGGTAGCTGGGAAAGAAATAGAAAATTATATTCAAAAATTATCACAAATGGCTAGAGCCGCAGGAATTCACATTATTATGGCCACACAAAGACCCAGTGTTGATGTAATTACCGGAACTATTAAAGCTAATTTTCCTACAAGAATATCTTTTCAGGTAACATCTAAGATAGATAGTAGAACTATTTTAGGTGAACAAGGCGCAGAACAACTATTGGGCAAAGGAGACATGCTTTATATGTCATCTGCTAATCGAATAGTTAGAATTCATGCACCTTATGTTTCGGAAAATGAAATTGAAAAAGTGAATAATTATTTAAGAAGCCAAGCAGAACCTGATTATATTGATGAAATTTTAAATTTTGCAGACGAAAAAGAAGTTGGAGAGAATTCATCTAATACAACTGAAAAAGATGAACTATATCAAGCTGCATTAGATATTATTAGGTCTGAAGGTAAAGCTTCAACATCATTTTTACAAAGAAAACTACAAATTGGCTATAATAGAGCTGCAAGAATTATTGACATGATGGAAGCTGATGGAATAGTAAGTAAAGCTAACCATGTAGGTAAAAGAGATCTTCTTTAATGTTTAAGATTATAATAATTTTTTTTATATTAAACTTTTATAATATTGCTCTATCATCTACAAAAGAAAATATAATTTCTAAATTAAAAAAAACTGATAATTTAAATTTTGATTTTATACAAACAATTAATGATAAAAGTGAAAATGGAAATTGTATTATAAAATACCCTAAAAAAATTTATTGTGAATATAAAAATCTTAATCGAAAAATAATTGTTTCTAATGGAAGATCTTTATTAATTAAAAATAGAAACAGTGGCATTAGTTATATTTACCCCCTTAAAAACACTCCTCTCACATTATTGTTAGATAAAGATTATTTAATATCAAAAATAAGTGTCTTAGAACCCAGAGTTATTGATAATAAATATTTAAATTTTAGAATATTTAAAAATAATAATGAAATTAATATTTTTTTTGATAAACAAACATTTAATTTAGTAGGCTGGCAAACTGAAGATATTTATCAAAACCTAATTATTACATTCATTTCATCTGTAAAAATTAATCAAAAAATAAATAATCGTATTTTTATCTTACCAAAAAATGATTAGATAATGAGTGTTTCTGACTTAAAAATCTTCATTCCTCTTGATAGATAATTATTTAAAGCATTTTTATGATCCAAAGAACATGTGTGAACCCACACCCTTAAGAAACCTAAGGAAAAAGAAATCTTGATTGCCTCACTTAGTAAATAACTACCTAGCTTCTTTCCAAAATATTCTTCTAAAATTCCAAAGTATACAATTTCAACTTCTCTCAAATCTTTATTAAATATTAATTCAAAATAGCCTGCAATTTCATTCTTATCTTTAAGAATATAAGTAGAAAGTTTTTCATTTGAAATATATTCTATCCAAATTTGATCTGACCAAATAAGCCTGTCTGTCCATTGACAGTTTTTTCCAATATTTTTATAAAAAAATTTATTTAACTGAAAATCTTTTGGATTAAGTAGGTCTACTGAATAATTTGATGACGGTTTTTTAACTTCTAGAAATTCGTCTAACGATTTTATTTCTAAATATTCTCTAAAAATTTTTTTTATCACTGGACCATTTTTCCAATTTTTTCACCACCAAATAAATGAAAGTGTAGATGTGGTACTTCTTGACCGCCATGTTCACTTAAATTTGTAAGCGCTCTATACCCCCTACTTGTATCTACCGATATTCCCAATATTTGAGCAACTTCTGTAATTGCCTTACATAGTGCTACTATTTCAACGTCAGATGCCTTCTGATTAAAATCATCTAAATTAATATATTCACCTTTTGGTATTACTATTGCATGAATTTTTTTTTGGGGATTAATATCATGAAAAGAAAAAACGTATTCGTTTTCAAATATCTTTTTACAAGGAATTTCATTTCTTAAAATTTTTGCAAAAATATTTTTTTTATCATATTTCATCATCTATTATTTTTTTCGTCAATACCAGATTGTTTTTTTCTATTTTCTAGTTCAGCTAGCACATCTTCAAATTTAATATTTGCTACTTCAAGTGATACGAGAAGATGATATATAACATCTGCAGTTTCATGTACCACGTTGGGCTTGTCATTATGTAAAGCATCTTTTAATTCATCAAACTCTTCTTGTAATTTGTCAATACACTTATCTAGACCTGAGGAAATAAGTTGCTTTGTGTAAGACTTACCAATGTTACTTTTTTTTCTTTCTTTTATAACTTTTATTAAATCTTCAAACATTTAATAAATACTATCGATAATTTTAATCAAGTCCATATTAATTAATTCAGATCCCTTTTTTGACAAATGAGAAGTGTCTGTAAAATAAAGATAATCTTGTGTGTTACCAATGCATTTATTTTTTAAAGAAGTGTTACAAAATTTTTTATGTGGATAAATTTTGTATAAATTTTTATGATTTATCGTATCAAAAAAATTAAAAATTTTTTTACTTTCTTGTAAGTATTTTAAAAAATCAATATTTATAATTTTTATTGGAATTTTATTGTTTTTTATATTTTTTTCAACCTCCACAGAAACATTTTTTTTCATTTGGGGAATTGGGTAAATTAAAATAATTCGATAATCTTCATCTAAATAATTTTTTATTTTTTTTGAGAAGTCTTTTAATACGTGTTTTTTTACATCTCCAGTATAGTTTATGTGTAAAATTATTGTAGCTCCTTCTTTGCCTTCAATTTTTTTTATTCTATTTTCAATTATCTTTTTATTGCAATTTGCCCTTTTATTATTATCTATTTTAAGAAAATCACAACCTGCATTGGTCATGGGTATAAAATTAATATCTTTTTTAATCAATTGGTTTTTTAATTCTTCTTGAATGGAAGCCATAATTGAGTCACCCACCAAAAAAACTGTTGGACTATTTTCATTATTATTAAATGAACAAAAAAAAGTTTTTCTTTGAAAGCATGGTTTAAAATATGTTTTGGTTATGAACCAAGTTTTTTTATATAAGTATTGCGCTATAGTTGGGTATTGTGTTTTTTGATGGCCCACCAAAGAATATAGAATAATAATTACCAAAACAATTGATGCTCCTAATATATTAATTTTATTTACCTTAAAAATTTTTTCACCTTCTTTCCTAAATGGTTTTTCTATAAAACGATAAGTTATAAATGCCAAAAAAATTGATAAAGTTATGAAAAAAGATTTAATTAACAAACTTTTTTCACCAACACCCATAATCTTAGCAAAAGAAAAAATTGGGTGGTGCCACAAATAGAATGAATATGAGATTAACCCCAAAAAAACCAATACTTTAAGTGACAATAGTCTATTTATAAAATTTTCCTTATTGGTATCCTGTATTATTAAATAAGTGGCAATTACAGGTATTAAGGTCAAAAAAGTAGGATGATCATCTGTATTATCAAAATAAGCAAAAGAAAACAATAAAGCTAAAAAACCAAAAATTGCTAAAACACCTTTTTGCTTTTTATCTTTGTTACTACTTAATTGATTAATATTTATTCCCAATAACGCACCAAAAAGTAATTCCCACCCTCTTGAGGGCAACATGTAATAATTAAAAGATTGGTGATTTAAACTAATTATTGACGCAAATATTAGAGACGAAATAATACCAATTATTAGAATTATTTTAATTTGTTTTTTCAAATAAATTAATATTCCTAATAAAACTATAGGATACACAATATAGAATTGTTCTTCTAATGATAATGACCATGTATGTAATAATGGCACTTCAGATAAAACTTGAGCTCCATAAGCTTGCCCAGAAAAATGAAAGAAAAAATTTGAAAAGAAAAAAATTGAAGCTGTAACAGATTTAATAAATTCTTCAAAATGGACTGGCAATAAGAAAAAATATGCAGCGATTGATGAGGCAAAAATAACCACTATTAATGCAGGTAAAAGACGTCTTACTCTTCTTTTGTAATAACTTAAAAAGGAAAAAGATTGATTTGTTTGATATTCTTTTAAAATAATGGATGTCATTAAATACCCTGAAATAACAAAAAACACATCAATTCCTAAAAAACCACCTGGAAAAATACGAAAAGACTGAAAAATCATTTCCGCATGATAAAATACTGCACCCATTACAGCTATACCTCTTAAACCGTTTACTTCTGGTCTATAATATAAGAATTTCATTTTTAAATTCTAACTGGTATTTTCTTTGAATTTAAATAATTTTTAACTTCCATTATAGAGTACTTTCCATAATGAAATATTGATGCTGCTAATAAAGCATTTGCGTGACCTTTGGTTATTCCTTCTTCTAAATGTTTTAGATTTCCGACACCTCCAGATGCAATAATAGGTATATTAACATTTTTTTCTATTTTAGACATTAATTCATTATCGTAACCTTTTTGCGTGCCATCCCTGTCCATAGAAGTAACCAATAATTCACCCGCACCACTACCTTCCATTTTTTTTGCAAAATCTACAGCATCGATACCCGTTTCAGTTCTTCCACCATGTGTGAAAACTTCCCACTTACCATTTTTTTCTTTGGCATCAATTGCTACCACAATGCACTGCGACCCAAATCTTTTGCTACTTTCTGTTATTAAGTTTTGATTATTAACTGCTGCTGTATTTATTGAAACTTTATCTGCACCTGAAACTAATAATTTATTTATATCCTGTAAATTTTTAACTCCTCCGCCAACTGTAAGCGGTACAAAACAATTTTCAGATGTCTTTTTAACTATATCAAATATAGTTTCTCTATTTTCATTAGAGGCTGTAATATCTAAAAAACAAATTTCATCTGCACCACCTTGGCTATAAATCTTAGCTTGCTCAACTGGGTCACCAGCATCTTTCAGGTTTATAAAGTTAATTCCCTTGACCACTCTTCCATTTTTAACATCCAAACATGGAATAATTCTATTTTTAAGCATCTTCTAACTTCTTAAGTTCATTAAGTTTTATATCTCCATCGTAAATTGCTTTCCCCACAATCACACCTTCGATATTAAAATTTTTCAATTCTTTAATTCTTTTTATATCTTCAATTGATGAAATTCCTCCAGAAACTACTACTGGGGCTGATGAAATTTTTGCAATACTTATGGTTTCATCAATATTGGGTTCTGTTTTAGTGCCGTCCCTATCTATGTCTGTATAAATGACCCTTGAAAAATCATACTTATTTACATTCTTAAGATATTTTTCTGCTGTTTGATCTGTGGTTTCTTTCCAGCCCGAAACCGAAAGTTTGCCCTTCTTTGCATCTAGCCCAAGAGCAATTCTTCCTTTAAAATTTTCACATGCTTGTTTTAAAAAATCAGGATTTTTTATAGCAGCACTACCTAGTATGACTTTATCAACTCCTATGTCAAAGTAGGTTCTGATTTTTTCGACAGATCTTATTCCACCGCCAATCTCAATAGAAATATTCAATTTTTTTACAATATTTTCAATCACATCTAAATTAACAGGCTCTCCAGAAAGTGCTCCATCTAAATCGATAATATGTAAGTTTAAAAGTCCTGCATCTTTATATTTTGAGGCCTGGTCAAAAGGTGATTGCTCATAAGTTGTTTGATTATCAAAATTTCCTTTTAATAATCTCACACATTTTTTGTCTTTAATGTCTATGGCTGGAAATATTTTCATTTTATGACTTAATAAAGTTTTCGATTATTTTTAAACCAACGCTATCACTTTTTTCAGGATGAAACTGTGTTCCAAATAAATTATCTTTTTCAACTGAAGCAACGATTTCTTCTGAATAATCAGTTTTACTTGTTATATAATTTTCATTATCTGGAGTAAATTTGTAGCTATGAACAAAGTAAACATGGGATTTTTCTTTTATACCATTAAATAGCTTACTATCTGAGACAAAAGAAAGTTCATTCCAACCAATATGAGGGAGTTTAAATCGATTACCTTTATTATCAATTTTTATTACACTTCCTGGAATCCACCCCAGTCCTTCTGTTTTAATTTCTTCAAATCCATTGTCTGCAAACATTTGCATTCCTACACAAATACCAAACAAAGGTTTTTTTTTAATAATAGCAAATTCATTTAGTGTCTCTTTTAAATCTTTAATTCTTAGCAACGACTCTATGCAATTTTTAAAAGACCCTTGCCCAGGTAAAATTACTTTATCAGCACTAGATATCACCCTTAAATTTGATGTAACTTCTATTTTAATTTCAATATTTTGATTAACACATACTCTTTTGAAAGAATTGATTACTGAACTTATATTGCCTGATTCGTAATTAATAATAGCAATGTTCATTGCTTTTTTTATAGCGATCCTTTTGTAGAGGGAATTACACTTTTATTTCTTGGATCTATTTCTAAGGCCGTTCTTAGAGACCTCGCTAAGCCTTTAAAACAAGACTCAATTATATGATGACTATTATCTCCATAAATGTTTTCCATGTGCAATGTTATTCCTGCTGCTTGGGAAAATGCTTGAAACCATTCTTTAAAAAGTTCTGTGTCCATTTCTCCAAGCCTTTCTACTTTTAATTTAACTTTCCAAATTAAATATGGTCTATTTGAAACATCAATTGCAACTCTTGTTAATGTTTCGTCCATTGGGATCATTGAATGAGCGTATCTTCTGATTCCTACAAAATTTTTTAAAGCTTTCTTTAAAGCCTCACCTATGGCAATGCCGGTATCCTCTGTTGTGTGATGAAGATCTATATGCGTGTCACCTTTTGCTTTTAAATTTATATCTATTGATGAGTGTTTTGAAAGTTGTTCAAGCATATGGTCTAAAAAACCTATGCCTGTATCAATTTTATATTTACCCTTGCCATCAATATTCAAATCAACACTAATGCTAGTTTCTTTAGTTTTTCGAGAAATTTTTCCTTTTCTACTCATAATATTAGATACATATATAGAGGTTGGTGAACTTTATCAATATTTGTAATCCCCTACTTGAAGAATAAAAATTAATATCCATCTATAATCCATGACTACAATAGTGCTTATTAGAAAAAATAATGAAGTAGTGGTGGCTGGAGATGGCCAAGTTAGTATGGGTAATACAGTTATAAAAAGTACTGCTGCAAAAGTTAGAAAAATTGAAAAAAGAAATGTTATTGCAGGTTTTGCTGGGTCCACAGCTGATGCTTTAACTCTGTTTGAAAGACTAGAAGCAAAACTTGAAAAACACGCAGGAAATCTTCCTAGAGCAGCTGTTGAATTGGCCAAAGATTGGCGAACTGATAAATACTTAAGAAGATTAGAGGCTTTAATGGCCATTGGTGACAAAGAAAATAGCTATATAATCTCAGGAACGGGTGATGTTTTAGAACCAGAAGGTAATGCTATTGGTATAGGCTCAGGTGGAAATTATGCCTTAGCGGCTGCTAAAGTTTTATTGGATACAGACTTAAGTGCAGAAGAGGTTGCTAGAAAAGCCATTAAGGTTGCTTCTGAAATTTGTGTATTCACTAACAACAATATTAAAATTGAAAAAATTTAATGGAAGATTCAAATGTTAAGCCTTTTCCAAAAGAAAAAGCTAAAAATAAAGATAGTTCTTTAGTTAGCTCTTTATCGCCTAGAGAAATAGTTTCCGAACTTGATAGATATGTGGTTGGTCAAAGCAAAGCTAAAAAAGCAGTTGCTATTGCTTTAAGAAACAGATGGAGAAGGCAAGCTTTAAAGGGTGAAATGAAAAATGAAATTTTACCTAAAAATATTTTAATGATTGGGCCAACAGGAGTAGGTAAAACAGAAATTTCTAGAAGGCTATCCAAATTAGCTGCGGCTCCTTTCGTAAAAGTAGAAGCAACAAGATTTACAGAGGTTGGTTATGTTGGAAGAGATGTTGAACAAATCATAAGAGACTTGCTTGAAATTGCAATTGCAATGGAAAAAGTAAAAAAAAGAAAAGAGGTTCATGCAAAAGCTCAAAAACTAGCCGAAGAAAAAGTTTTAGATGCAGTAGTTGGAAATAAAGCAAGTTTAGCTACAAGAGAAAGTTTTAGAAAAAGATTAAGAGATGGTGATTTGGATGGTAATGAAATCGAAATAGCAGTAAATGACAGCAGTTCTCAAACTTCATTTGAAATTCCTGGAATGCCGGGAGCGAATATTGGGATGATAAATATTGGTGAGATGATTGGAAAATCTGTTGGAAGTAAACAAAAAAAGAAAAAGATGACTGTCAAAGAATCTCATGAAATTTTAATTAACGACGAAGCTGATAAATTAATAGAAGAAGATAAAATTATAAAATCAGCAAAAGACTCTACGGAAAATAATGGGATAGTTTTTTTAGATGAAATAGATAAAATTTCAGGGAGAACCGATAGATCTGGAGGAGATGTTTCTAGAGAAGGAGTTCAAAGAGATTTGCTTCCTTTAATTGAAGGAACAACTGTGAGTACAAAATATGGACCAATTAAAACTGATCATATCTTATTTATTGCATCGGGAGCCTTTCAGCTTGCGAAGCCCTCAGATCTATTACCAGAACTACAAGGTAGACTTCCAATAAGAGTTGAGCTTGAAGCTTTAACTAGTGATGATTTTAAAAGAATTCTTAAAGAGCCCGATTATAGTTTGATCAAACAATATGTTGCTCTTCTGAAAACTGAAAATGTAGAATTAGAATTTACTGAGGATGGAATAAATGCAATTGCTAATATGGCATCAGAAGTTAACACCACAGTCGAAAATATTGGTGCAAGAAGATTGCATACTATCATTGAAAGAATTTTAGATGATATTAGTTTTACAGCAACAGATAGAGCTGGTGAAAAAATTGTAATTAACTCGGAGTACGTTAAACAAAATTTAGATGAGCTTGTTAAAGATACAGATTTATCTAAATTTATTCTTTAGAAGTTTAAATTTTATATTCAAAATTTTGTGTTTCTTCATTAACCTGAAGTTCTACAGCCCCATTTTTTAAATGAAAATCACGAGCCATGTCTGTCAGTGGTGAAAGGGTAATAAGTCTAATTAAATGATTTGACTTTTTAATCATCTTAAAAATTTCTTTCACAATTAATTTTCCTCCACCTTTTTTTTTTGACCAAATTGTATATGCAATGGCTATTTGTCCAATATTTTGATCTCTTTGTGCACTTTTCAAATACGCATCTCTTGTCATTAAGTCTAATTCATTAACAGTTTTTGGAACTTCATCAGTAAAACCAAAACACATGATTGCACATATCTCTTTCTTGTACTTTACACCGAAGATTTTTCTTCCGTAGCTTCTTCTAAATACCACGTCAAGTTCAGGACGAACAGGATCTTCTTTCACATCGCATGATTTAAGCTCAACTAGTTCCGCACCCTTTACCCAATCAAAAAAGCTATTTAATTTTTTTTTAATACTTCTCTCTTTTAAAATTTTTAACTTTCGTTTGATTGTTTTCATATCTAAATAATTATTTTAGTTTAAATTTATTTTTGATATAAACATAAAAAGCACCACTCCCACCATCTTCTATTTTAGCATCTGTAATTTCTATAATCATTTTCATCATAGCTTTACTGGACTCGATAAATTCAGGAACTGAATATTTTAAAATGCTTAAATCTTTTGAAAGATAAGGATTTGCAGCATTTTTAGATCTTAAACCCTTGCCCGTAATTACAATAATTTTAGTAACACTTTCGTCAAAACATTTGTGAATAAACTGTTCTACGGCTCTATTTGCTTCTTCAAGGGTGTGGCCATGAAGGTCGATTTTCTTGATTTTTTCTTGTCTTATATTTTTTTTAGGAGAAAAATCTTTATTTGGAATTTTTTCATTATTGTGTAAAAAATTCTCCCAGTCTTTTTTATCTTTATCTGAAATTCTCTTAATCAATTACGTAATAGTATCAATTAACAGCCAATTGGGATTTGATGATTTCATATCTTTCGAAAAAATCCAAGTATCATAAACTGTTTTAATTTTTTCGGCGTCTCCCGAAATTATTATTTCATCTTTATTTTTAATACAGGTTATAATTTCACTAACAAAATCTACTGTAACTTCTAAGCTGTTTTCTACTTTTTTGTGCACTTTAATCGCTGCAGATTTAATTCCAATAAAGGTTATCTCGGCAAAATGCCCTTTGGTTTCTCTTTCTAAAAGAGCTTCTTTAAATTGATCATAAATTTTTTTACCCAAAAGTGGTTTGCTAGCTATCAGCTTATTATCACTATCACTAAAATCTGTTATTATTGTTTCGTAAGCAATTTTTGCACCACTTAAAAAATATTTCTGTGCATCCTCATCAAAATTTTCACTTACAGGTTTTTGTGTTGGGTTAAATTTTTGAAACTCTTTTCCAAGCTCTATGGGCATTTTCCCTTCAAAACCAGTTTTTTTTCCCAGTATTCCTCTTAGGCGAAGAAAAATAAATCCAGCAATCATTGCCAAAAGAATAATATCTATATATTCAAAACTATAATTCATAAGGTAATAATATTTAGTATGTTGATTAATTACAACTAGCAATTTAGACTAGAGACAAATGAACACAATATTATTAGCAATAATAGGCATCCCAATTATTGAAATTTACTTATTTATTAAAGTGGGGTCTCAAATAGGTGCCTTTAGCACTATACTACTTATTTTTGTTACTGCTTTTTTTGGCATAATTTACGCAAGATATGAAGGCTTTAACACCTTAAGATCTGGAATGTCGCAAATTGTGAAGAATGAACTGCCAGTTTATGAAATTATTTCTGGTGCAGCCTTAACTTTTGCTGCACTTCTTTTAATTCTCCCAGGTTTTGCTACAGATTTTATTGGTTTATTAATTATTTTTCCACCAACGAGAAAATTGATTTTTAAAAAAGTATCAACTAAACAAAGGCAAAATAATACAAATCAAGATTTTATTAATGGAGAGTTTGAAGATATAGATGACGAAAATGACAGAAAACTTTAAAATACTAGCTCAATTTGTAAAAGATATTTCCAGTGAAACACCCGATGTTCAAAGTTATATTTTTGTAAAAGAAAATATCTCAAAATATCAATTGAATATAGATATTAATTCTAAAGCACTAAAAAATAAAATGATTGAGGTTAACACAACTTTAAAATTTGAAGACAAGGAGCTAAATGAAAAAAAATCATACTTTGAAATAGTTTATGCCTCTGTTGTTAAAATCAATGAAGATATAAAAGATAAAAAAGATTTAGAGAAAATAATTTTGTGTGATGTTCAGAATGAAATCTACCCAAATTTAGAAAAAGCATTTTTAAACTTACTTCACAATTCTGGCTTTCCAGAAGTTAAGCTTGAAAAAAAAATTGACTTTAATAAATTATATAGTGAAAGATTTAATTAAAAAAATTTTTCTTTAAACTCGTTTTTAAATATTCTTTGTGCAGCTTAAGCTCCTCTTCTGTGGGTTTGATGACTTTCTTGTAGTGCAAACTAGTTTCGTTGGAATTTACTCGTAATTTTACATCATCTTGATTTTGAAAATTTAGCATAGGTTCTTTTTGATCTAAAAGATTAATATAAACTTTTGATAATAGATCACAGTCAATTAAAGCTGTGTGTTGTGTTCTTTTGGAATTGTCTATTCTATATCTTTTGCATAAAGCGTCTAAACTAATTGGTGACCCTGGAAATTTATCTCTAGCTAACGCAAGAGTATCAACAACATTTTCACTATTAATTTTTTTCTTACCAAGTATTGCTAGTTCGTTATTAAGGTGGGATAAATCAAATTCAGCATTGTGAATTACCAACTTTTTGTCTTCTATAAATTTTAAAAAATCATCCACCACATCATAAAACTTTTTTTGTGTAGCTAAAAATTCGTCTGTGTATCCATGAACTTCAAGTGCTTTTTCAGAAACTTTTCTTTCAGGGTTTAAATAACAATGAAATATATTTTTAGTTGGAACAAGGTCTTCAAGCTCAATACAGCCAATTTCTACTATTCTATGACCATCTTTAACAAACAGTCCTGTGGTTTCGGTATCCAATATTACTTCTTTCATTTACAAAATATCTTTCAAAATTTTTTTTATGCTTTTATTAACAGACTTATTGGTAAAATTATTTTTAATAACGAATTGAGATTTTTTCTTTTTATAATCAAGCGGCAGTTGAATACTTTTAAATTTGTTTAAAAGTTTTGGGTTAAAGCTTTCTCTCTTCCTTAATCCTTTCAAGATATCTAGTTTCTTAGATTTAACAAATACCAAAATATCATTTTTTTTATTAATCTTATTTTCTAATAGGAGAGGAATATCCAAGATTACAATCTTCTTACTTCTATTTTTTTTTAAAAATATATTCATTTTTTTTCTTATTTCTACGTGAACAATTTTAATTATCTTTTTTAAATTAGATTTATTGGCCAATATGGCATTAGAAATTTCATTCTTGTTTATAGGAAATGAGTAAATATATTTTGGTAAAATTTTTTTTAACTTATTGAAAATTTTTCTATCTTTTTTATATAATTTACCCACTTCGACATCCGCATTGAATACGGGGCAATTAAAACCTTTGGCCACATAGCTTTTGCCCGACCCTATATCTCCTAAAATTCCTATTCTAATCATTTGTTTAAAAGCTTAATTACCTCATCGTCAATTTCAGGTGTTATATTGGTCCAAATTCTAAATGCTTCTTTTGCTTGCACTAAAAACATCATTTGACCATTGATAGTTTTATTTCCTCTTAGTCTGGCATCTCTTAAAAAAGAGGTTTCTTTGGGGTTATAAATCAAGTCGTAAAATAATGTTTTTTTATCAACATCGGTAAAATCTATGTTTATTTTATCATCCTTTTTTAACCCAACACTAGTTGTGTTAACTACTATATCACAATAAATAGGGGGAGGCTTTCCCCACTCTATTAGCTCAATTTTTGGAAATAATTTTTTTAATTGGTTTGCATTTTTTTTAGTCCTGTTACTTACCCAAACTACACCTGGAGATCTCCCAACTAAAAATTGTAGGGGGGTTATTATGGATGGAGTTACTCCTCCAGCTCCTAAAATAAAAAAATCTCTTCTGGGTGCGTCTACAGCAAGTTCGGGATTTACAAAATTATAATGATCATGAACAGTTTTCAAAAAACCCAAAGTATCTGTATTGTGTCCAACAACTTTATTACCTACTTTATGAAGAGTATTTACTGATTGAGTGTTATTGGCGCTCTGATCCAGCTCATCTATATAGGGAATAATTGACTTTTTAAATGGCACAGTGACATTCACACCAGCTATTTTTTCATCTTTAAGTTCTTTAACTATATCCTTTAAGTCTTTTTTTTCTACTTTTCTCTTTTCATAAACACTATCGAGCAAACGATATTTTTCCATCCAATAGTTGTGTATCAGTGGCGATTGGGAATGTTCAATTGGATTTCCTATAACTAAATATTTTTTCATTTATAATTATTTAAATATTCTTTAATTTTTTTAACAGGCAGCCCCATTATAGTATCTTCATCTCCTTCTACCTTGGAAAATAAAGATCTGCCCTCGCCTTCAATTTGATAAACATTGTAAGCATATAGCGCTTCATCACTTATTTTTGCCAGGTAAGCCTTGAGATCCTCTTCGCTCATTTCTTTCATGGTCAAAGATGCTTTGTCAGTATAATTCCATATCATTGAGCCTCCTTTTGATATGCAAACTGAGCTTACTAATTGATGGGTTTTCCCATTAAGCTTTTCTAATATATCTAAAGCCTCGGCTCTATCATTTGGCTTCGATATAATTTCTCCGTTTAAATCTATTATACTGTCTGCACCCAAAACCATCTCATTAATAAATTTTTGACTAATTTTGTTTGCCTTTAGCTCAGCTAAGTTTTTTGAAATAATAGTTGGTGTTGCTTTTTTTTTCAACAGGCTTTCTTTAATGCTGTCTTCGTCAACATTTGCAGGCTCAACCCTACATTCAATTTTATTCTCGTCTAGAATTTTTTTTCTGACCCTGCTCTTTGATGCAAGAATTATTTGATCAACCATTGTTTTTGTATATTTCGTGTATTTTAATTATTGATGCAGCGGTCTCTTCAACTGATTTTCTAGTAACATCAATGGTTGGCCATTTGTATTTTGCAAAAGTTCTTTTTGCATTTTCAACCTCTTCTTTAATTTTTTGGATATCTGTGTAGTTAGTGTTTTCCCTTTCTTTAAGGGTCATCATTCTGTTTTTTCTTATATCAACCAATCTTTCAGCTTCCGTTGTTAGTCCAATAACACACGCCATTTTTGGATTTTTTTTTAAGCTCTCTGGTATTGAGCTTTCATTCACAAGTGGAATGTTTGATGTCTTGAAGCCCTTGTTTGCTAAATAAATAGATGTTGGTGTTTTGCTTGTTCTACTAACCCCCAACAATATTAAATCCGATTTTTCTAATTCTTCGACTAGATTTCCATCATCATGATTCATTGTAAACTGAATGGCTTCAATTCTTTCATAATATTCTTCATTAAGAGCATGTTGACCGCTTGGAACATGTGATGCTTGTTGGTTTAATAATTTTGAAAAGCTAAGTATTAAATTTCCCAACACACCAAAGCATGGAATTTTTTTTTCATCACTTTTGTTGGCTAAAAATTTTGCAAGGCCGCTATCAACAATGGTATATAAGATTATAGAGTTATTATTATTTTTTGCTTCTTCAAGAATTTTAGCAACTTGGTTTTCTGTTCTGGTAAAAAAATAAGACTTAACATCATACTCGATGTTTTTAAATTGTGCTTTAATTGCCAAAAAAACCCTATCTAATGTTTCTCCTGTAGAGTCTGATATTAAGTATATTTGATATGTATTACCCATGAATAAAATGTTGATAATTAAGTATTATTTTTATCATTCTTTATAATTATAGCGTTTCTTGTTTTTTCTTGTAAAACCATGTTTTTATAAACATTAAAAAACATGTGAATTATTAATATACATTTTATCTAATATTAATAAATAAAGCTTCAATTTAAACAATATACTTTAATTCTATAAAATATTAATTGTTAATAAATAATGTATAAACTGTGAAAAACTATTAATTACCGTTATTCACATACTATATAACTAATACTATAATTAAATATTTACATATTATTATGACACCCATCCAGGAAACTATAATAAATAAAAAGACATCAAGTACTCCAATATGGCTAATGAGACAAGCGGGAAGATACCTTCCAGAGTTTAAGGAAATTAGAAAATTAAATCCAGATTTTATTAATTTATGTTTAAATGAGAATTTATCATCTGAAATTACCCTACAACCTTTAAAGAGGTTTGAATTAGATGCAGCAATAATTTTTTCAGATATTTTAATGTTGCCTTACGGGTTAAATCAAAAAGTAGAATTTAAAAAAGATTTTGGTCCTCAGTTAGGCCCATTAAATTTAGATCAAATATCTAAAATTGATGAAATCGATTTTGTAAAAAAACTATACCCAGTTTATAAATCAATTAAAAAAGTAAGTGAAAATAATTTAATTAAAAATAAAAACCTAATAGGATTTGTCGGCGCACCATGGACACTATTGGTTTATATGATAAACAGACACTCACCAAAAAAAGAATTAATAAAAGATTTTTTTAAAGATGAATTTTTAATAAATAGAATTTTAATAATATTAGAAAAATTTTTAAAGTTACATATTGACCATCAAATAAAAAATGGCGCAACCTTAATCCAAATTTTTGATAGCTGGGCAGGACTACTAAACGAAAAAGATTTACCAAACTATGTTTATATCCCAACTTTAAATTTAGTCGATTATGTAAAATCATTAAATGTACCAGTTATTTGTTTTCCAAGAGGAATTAAAAATTATAAAAGTTATTGTGATGTCGTTAAACCCAACGCTATTAATATTGATTATGATATAAATCCAGTTTCTATATGTAAGGAAATTAAAATACCAGTTCAGGGTGGACTTGATCCCAAGATTTTATTAACAGATACTGAAAATTTAAAAAAGCAGGCCTTAAAATACTTAGATATTTTTAAAGACCACCCATATATTTTTAATTTAGGACACGGTGTTTTACCAGAAACCAAACCTGAAATGGTTGATTATTTGGTGAAGATGGTAAAAGATTATTAAATGAAAAAAGCAATTATCCTATTTAATCTTGGGGGTCCTGACAAAATAGAAAATGTTGAGCCTTTTTTATTTAATTTATTTAATGATCCGGCAATTTTAAATTTACCAACTATTTTAAGGTATCCCTTAGCAAAATTAATATCTAATAGAAGAGCTCCCATTGCTAAAAAGATTTATGAAGAGCTTGGCGGGTCATCACCAATACTAAAGCTAACCAAAGAACAATCTAACTCTTTAGAAATAAAATTAAATCAAACACAAACCAAAGACGAATATAAATGCTTTATCGCAATGAGGTGTTGGAATCCAAGAGCCAAAGATGTAATTAATGATGTTCAGTTATTTGGTCCAGACGAAGTTGTTTTAATGCCACTTTATCCGCAATATTCTGCCGCAACATCAGGTTCTTCAATTAAAGAGTGGAAAGACGTTTGTAAAAAAAATAACTATAATATTAAAACAAGTACAATATGCTGTTACCCAACAGACCAGAATTTTATCAACGCTCACACAAAAGAGATAATAAAAAAAATTAAAAACCTTAAAAATTTTAAATTAATATTTTCCGCCCATGGCTTGCCTGAAAAAAATATTAAAAAAGGAGACCCCTATCAGTGGCAGGTGGAACAATCAGTTAAAAAAATAGTTGAGAGCTTAAATAATAAAAGCTTAGACTGGGTATTGAGCTATCAAAGTCGAGTTGGCCCGCTAAAGTGGATCGGACCGTCGACAGAAGATATAATTATTGAAAACTCCAAGATCGGTAAGCATATTGTTTTGGTTCCCATTGCGTTTGTTTCGGAACATTCAGAAACTCTCGTTGAACTTGATATAGAGTATAAAGAAATAGCAGACACCAATGGGTGTAAAAACTATACAAGGGTCCCGGCGCTTGGCATTAATGAAGATTTTATTAAAGCCATGTCAGAACTAATAATAAAAAAAAATGAATATAAAATTAATGACGATCTTTATCCACCAAAGACACAGTGCCCTTCTAATTTTAAAAAATGCCCATGCTTAAATTATGAATAGTTATTTATTACTAAAGAGCTTACACTTAATAGCCGTAATTTCTTGGATGGCGGGACTTTTATATTTACCCAGAATTTTTGTTTACCATGTTGAAAATTTAAAAGATAAAAACACTTCTTTGATATTTAAAACAATGGAAAGAAAACTATATTTTTATATTATGACTCCAGCCATGATTTTAACTTGGCTTTTTGGTTTACTTTTAATTTCTTCTCTAGGTTTTGAGGTTCTCTCTGCAATTTGGATTAAGCTAAAATTGTTGTTAGTTGTTTTACTAACTTTATATCATTTTTATTTACACAAATTTCTCAATGATTTTAAGCTGGATCAAAATACTAAATCATCTAAGTTTTTTAGAATAATTAACGAAGTACCAACAATATTACTTATTTTGATTGTTTTTATTGTTGTTTTTAAGCCCATCTAAGCTTGTAATAGTTTAAAGAGTATATATATTTAACCAATCTAAAAATCTTAAACAAAACTCCCACAAATGAATATTCAGGAACTTAAACTAAAATCATCGGAACAATTAATTACCCAAGCAGAAGAACTTGGTATTGAAAATGCTAGCACATTAAGAAAACAAGAAATTTTATTTGCTATATTAAAAAAAGTTGCTGAAAAAGAAGAAATAACAGGAGCAGGAGTTTTACAATTGCTTCAAGATGGGTTTGGTTTTTTAAGGGCAATGGAGTCAAATTATTTGCCTGGACCAGACGATATTTATGTAAGCCCAAGTCAAATAAGAAAATTTGGTTTAAGAACTGGCGATACAGTTGAGGGTCCAGTCAGAGCACCGAAAGAAGGCGAAAGATATTTTGCCTTGTTGCAAGTAAGCAAAATAAATTTTGAAGAGCCTGAAAAGGCACGACACAAAATTGCGTTCGATAATTTAACCCCACTATATCCAGATAAACAATTAGTGATGGAAGTTGAGACAACCAAAATAGAAAAAAAAATAGATTTAACACCAAGATTAATAGACCTTGTAAGTCCAATCGGAAAAGGTCAGAGATCAATAATTATCTCGCCCCCCAAAGCAGGTAAAACAATGATTTTACAAAGTATAGCAAACTCAATAGCTAAAAATTATCCAGAATGTTATTTGATGGTTTTATTGATTGATGAAAGACCGGAAGAAGTAACAGACATGCAAAGAACTGTTAAAGGAGAAGTTATCAGCTCTACATTTGATGAGCCCGCTTCAAGACACGTTGCTGTTGCCGAAATGGTAATCGAAAAAGCAAAAAGATTGACCGAGCATAAAAAAGATGTAGTAATTTTATTGGACTCAATAACAAGACTGGGCAGAGCTTATAATGCTGTGATACCAAGTTCTGGAAAAGTTTTAACAGGTGGTGTTGATGCAAATGCATTACAAAGACCAAAAAGATTTTTTGGTGCCGCAAGAAATATTGAAGAAGGTGGGTCTTTAACAATTATCTCAACTGCTCTAATTGATACAGGGTCGAGAATGGACGAAGTTATTTTTGAAGAATTTAAAGGAACTGGAAACAGTGAAACTGTTCTGGATAGAAAAATTGCGGAGAAAAGAATCTACCCAGCAATTGATATAACTAAATCTGGAACAAGAAGAGAAGAGCTTTTATTTGATAAAGATGACCTTTCAAAAATGAATGTGTTAAGAAGGATTATTAGCCCAATGGGAACAATGGATGCAATTGAGTTTATCAATTCAAAACTCAAAGAGACAAAAAGTAATGCAGATTTTTTTAGCTCAATGAACAAGCCAGCTTAACACTGAGCGTTACCCGCTAATTTAAAGTTTTACAGAACCTCAAAAGAAAAGTTATAATATTGTTATGACAATTTATGCTCTATCAACAGGTCCAGGAATTTCTGGGGTAGCAATTATTAGAGTTTCAGGTGATGATACTAAAAAAGTAATAGAATTATTAACCAATACAGTGGTTCCAAAGCCCAGGGTTGCCACATTAAGAAAAATCAACAAAATCAATACTTCTGAACTTATTGATGAGGGTATAATATTGTGGTTTCCTGGCCCTGAGAGCTACACAGGCGAAGATATGGCCGAACTCCACATCCATGGGAGTAAAGCAGTAATCGATGCGTTACATCACTCTATTTCAGAGGTTGAAAATTGTCGTCTAGCTGAGCCCGGTGAGTTTACAAGGCTAGCATTTCAAAATGGAAAAATAAATTTACTCAAGGCAGAAAGTGTTGCCGATTTAATTTCGGCAGAAACTGAAATTCAAAGACAACAAGCAATAAAAATTATGAATGGAAAGTCTGCAGATAAATTTAACGAGCTAAGAGAAAAAATTTTAAAAATTTTATCACATATTGAAGCAAAAATAGATTTTCCAGACGAAGATTTGCCAGAAGACATTTTAAAAAATATAAAAAAAATTTCTAATGGAGCAATCTTAGATATAAAAAAAATTTTAAATGATCAGAGAGTTGGTGAAAGAATTAGAGAAGGTTTTAAAATTGCAATCATAGGACCAACTAATGCTGGAAAATCTAGTTTGCTGAATCATCTTTCAAATCGTGATGCTGCAATTGTCTCAGAGATTGCGGGCACAACAAGAGACGTAATTGAAACACATCTAAATCTTGATGGCTATCCAGTTATTCTTTCTGACACAGCTGGAATTAGGGAATAT
>Ga0209709_10000799_pt1 | contig 29735 bp, 32 predicted proteins | sample ArcticOcean_MG_C_2_FD_187435 | JGI IMG/M metagenome (GOLD analysis project Ga0209709, IMG submission 187435) | Marine microbial communities from western Arctic Ocean - ArcticOcean_MG_CB4_136 (SPAdes) (version 2) | ecosystem: Environmental > Aquatic > Marine > Oceanic | place: Arctic Ocean... | reverse complement strand
AATAACTTCGGAGACAAATCAACTTCTTTAATGATAAAATCAATTTCATCAGAAACTTCTATTTGTTCAACTAAAGATTTCTTCAATAAAGCTAACTTCATTTTATTTAATGAATCCAGTTCTTTTTTTAAATTAACATTTTCATCTATCATTGTATTTAATGATTTTATAATGTCTTGAGGCTGATTGAAAAGAGAAGAAATTTTATTAATAACTTTTTCTTGATGATTAAAATGCTTTAAAACTTCTGTGCCAGTAATCGCTTCAATTCTCCTTACTCCTGAAGCCACAGAGCTTTCAGATGTAATTTTAAAACGCCATATATCTGAAGTGTTTTGAACATGAATTCCGCCACATAGTTCATGAGAATCTCCATATTTTATAGTCCTAACATAATCTCCATATTTTTCCCCAAAAAGTCCAATTGCACCTGACAAAAAAGCTTTTTTTATAGGAACTTTCCTGTTTTCAACTAGGCTTATTTTTTTACTAATTTTATCGTTCACAAAATCCTCAATAGCATTCAATTCTATATTAGAGATTTTAGAGAAATGAGAAAAATCAAATCGAAAAATTAATGAATTAACCATCGATCCTTTTTGTTCAATATGTTTTCCTAAGACTTCTCTTAATGCCTGGTGCATAAGATGAGTTGCGGTATGATTTTTAGCTGAATCGAGTCTAATTTGAAGATCTACAATTGCCGTTAATTCTCCTTTAATTTCTGTTGGTAATTTTTTAGAAATATGAATTATTAAATTATTTTCTTTAATAGTGTCTTCAATTGATATACGCTCACCATTATGCGTTATTATAATTCCTTTATCTCCTGCCTGCCCTCCACCTTCAGGATAAAAAGGCGTTCTATTTAAGATTATTTGATAATAATTACCGGATTTAGAAGAACTCACTTCTCTATACTTAACTATTTTTACCTGAGATTTTAATTCATCATATCCAATAAATATTGAATTTTCAATATTTATAACTTCGTTCCAATCATTAAAACTAACACTAGAAGCTGATCTAGATCTATTTTTTTGGGCTTTCATCGCTTTTTCAAATCCTAAGTCGTCAATTGAATATCGTTTTTCTCTAGCAATTAATGCAGTTAAATCTTTTGGAAAACCATAAGTATCATATAACTGAAAAACCTCATCCCCTAATAAAATATTATTTTTCGAATTTTTAATTAATTCATCAAGTAAAATTAAACCTTGATCTAAAGTATTTAAAAAAGATATTTCTTCTTCTTTTATTACTTTTTCGGCTAATGCTAACTGTTTTTCTATCTCAGGAAAAACTCTCCCTAACTCTTTTGATATTATTTTAAGAAGTGAAAAAATAAAAGGTCTTTTTAATTCTAAAAAAGTATATCCATATCTAATGGCTCTCCTAAGTATTCTTCTTATAACATATCCTGCGCCGATATTGCTAGGTAATTGACCATCAGCAATTGAAAAGCAAACAGTTCTTACGTGGTCAGAAATAACTCTAATTGCTCTATCTGTTTTTACGTCCTTACCATATATTTTTTTTGTTTTATTTTCTATTTCACTAATTATTCCCTTAAATATATCTGTATCATAATTTGATGTTTTATTCTGAAGGACCATACATAGTCTTTCAAAGCCCATTCCTGTATCAACGTGTTTTACTCTTAATTTCACTAAACTAGAGTTCGCCATGCTATTATACTCAATAAAAACTATATTCCACAATTCAATAACCTGAGGATGGTCTTTATTGACTAGATTAGAACCAGAGATTATTTTTTTTTCTTCATCTGGACGAATATCTACATGGATTTCAGTACAAGGTCCACAGGGTCCTTGATCCCCCATTTCCCAAAAATTATCTTTTTTACTCCCTAATAAGATTCTGTTTTCAGGAAGTATTTTTCTCCAGTAATCATAGGCTTCTTGATCTTTTTGTAAATTATCTTTTTTATCACCTTCAAAAATCGTCACATAAATCTTACTTGGATCTATACCGTATACCTCTGTAAGGAGTTCCCATGCCCAATTTATAGCATCTTTTTTAAAGTAATCTCCGAAGCTCCAATTGCCTAACATTTCAAAGAATGTATGATGATATGTATCTATTCCAACTTCTTCTAAATCATTGTGTTTTCCAGAAACCCTTAAGCATTTTTGAGTATTTGCTATTCTAGGAGAATCGGATTTTGTATTACCAAGAAAGAATTCTTTAAATTGATTCATTCCTGCATTAGTAAACATAAGTGTAGGATCATTTTTGATCACCATAGGTGCAGAGGAAACGATCTTGTGGCCTTTAGATTTAAAAAAATCAAAAAACTTTTCCCTTATATCTGAAGATTTCATCTCTATATTAGATTTAATTCTTAACTATTCAAATATTATTATATTTGCATTAATACTTTTCATTCTACAAAAGAAATGAAAATTTGCAAGAAAATTGTTTATGACAAAGGTTAAATATTATTACGATCCTGAAACTCTTTCTTATATACCAATCCAGAGGAATGCTTCAACAAAAATATCTAACCTAATTCTCTTTTTAATATCCTCTTTTTTATTTGGAATAATTGCTTTATTTATTTTGTTAAATACTTCTTTTATCAATACTCCTCAAGAACTTTTACTAAATCGTGAAGTTCAAAATTATGAACTTCAATTTGAACTCCTTTCCAGAAGATTAAATCAAATGGAAAATGTTTTAACAAATATTGAAGATCGAGATAATAATATTTATAGAGTTTATTTTGAAGCAAGTCCAATACCTGAAGAACAAAGGCTTGCCGGATTTGGCGGCGTTAATAGATACAAAAATCTTGAAGGTTTTGACAATTCTGACCTCATTATAAGTACAACCAAACAAATAGACATACTCACTAAACAACTAGTAGTTCAATCTAAATCTTTAGATGAAATACAAATTTTAGGTCAAAAAAAACAAGGATTACTTGCTTCTATTCCTTCAATTCAACCAATTAGAAACGAGGACCTTAAAAGAATGGCCTCGGGATATGGATGGAGAACAGATCCTTTTACAAAAAAAAGAAGAATACATTATGGAATGGATTTTTCGGCAGTTAAAGGCACGCCTATTTATGCATCAGGGGATGGTAGGGTTAAACGCGCAGATAACACAGCTTCAGGTTATGGAAAACATATCAGAATAGATCATGGTTTTGGCTATGTAAGTCTCTATGCTCATCTAGATAAATACAATGTTCGGAGAGGTCAAAATGTCAAAAGAGGAGAATTAATTGGTTATGTAGGTAATTCCGGAAGGTCTGTAGCTCCTCATCTTCATTATGAGATCTTTAAAGATGGTAAGAAAATAAATCCAATAAATTATTACTACGGCAACTTATCTCCTGAGGAATATAACGCATTATTAAAACAGGCTTCTCAAGAAAATCAAGCACTGGATTAAAAAATGAAATTTGAATTAAAAGACAAATTATATTATAGTATTGGAGAAGTTTCAAAAGCTTTTAACGTCAATTCATCATTACTCCGATTTTGGGAAAAAGAATTTGACGAACTTCAACCTAAAAAAAAAGTAAATGGAATCAGGAAGTACAACTCAAAAGACATTGAAACTTTAAGGAAAATCTATCATCTTTTAAAAGTAAAAAAGATGACTATTCAAGGTGCTAAAAATAATTTAATTAATCATAAAAACAAGATAAACAAACACTTGATATTAAGGGAAAAGCTCGAAAAAATAAAATACGAGCTCGAAAAAATAAAATCAAACTTATAAGATAATTTCTACTTCTTTCTAAAGAAAATATTAATTGGAACTCCATTAAAGTTATATATTTCTCTCAATTTATTTTCTATAAATCTTTTATAAGGATCTTTTACATATTGAGGAAGATTGCAAAAAAAAGCAAATTGAGGATATGATGAAGGCAGTTGTGTGCAAAACTTTATTTTCACATACTTACCCTTATAGGCTGGTGGAGGTGTTTTCAAAATTATAGGCAAAAAGACTTCGTTTAATTTTCTGGTAATAATAAGATTACTTCTGTTTTTATAAACTTCAACTGCGGTTTCAATTGCTTTAAAAATTCTTTGTTTTGACAAAGATGATATAAAAACTATTGGAACATCAACAAAGGGAGAGGTCATTTCTTTTATTGATTTTTCAAATTCTTTTACAGATTTTTCATCTTTCTCAATTAGGTCCCACTTGTTTACAATGATTACGATTCCTTTATTATTTCTGTGAGCTAGCCAAAAAATATTTTGAACTTGACCGTCAAATCCTCGAGTAGCATCCATTACTATAAGACATACATCTGAATTTTCAATTGCCCTAACTGACCTCATTACTGAGTAAAATTCTAAGTCTTCTTTAACTTTAGCTTTTCGACGAATTCCAGCTGTATCAATAAGATTGAATTCGAATCCAAAACGATTATAACGAGAATCTATACTGTCTCTAGTTGTCCCAGCAATATCAGTTACGATATACCTTTCTTCGCCTATTAAGGCATTAATAAATGATGATTTTCCAGCATTTGGCCTTCCAACAACAGCAAACCTTGGTATTTCAGGAATCAACTCTTCATTTTGCTCTGGTAATGAAAGAATTAAATCATCTAAAAGTTCTCCAGTACCTGATCCATTTATTGCAGAAAGCGGATAAATCTTATCAACTCCTATACCGTAAAATTCTAGTGAATCTTCTTGACGCATAGAATTATCAACTTTATTAACTACTAAAAAAAAAGGTTTTTTAGATTTGCGCAATAATTTCGCTACATCTTGATCCATACCAGTAAGTCCAGATTCGACATCAACCATAAAAAGTATAGCATCCGATTCTTCAATCGCTAAATCGACTTGTTTGTCAATTTCTTTTTCAAAAATATCATTACTGCCTAAAACATAACCACCTGTATCAATAAGAGAAAATACTTTTCCATTCCAATCAGATTTTCCGTAATTCCTATCCCTAGTTACTCCACTTACTGAATCTACAATGGCTTCTCTTTTTTGAATCATCCGATTAAAAAAAGTTGATTTACCTACATTTGGTCTTCCAACTATAGCTACAATTGAACTCATATTAATTTTTAATGCTGCAAAAGTAATTCTTTTTAGATCTAAATCTAATCAAGGGCTATTAACATTTAATTTTGATATCCAAATCTTTTTAACTGTGAACTAGAATTTCTCCAATTTTTATTGACTTTCACAAATAGTTCTATATTAACTTTTTTACCAAAAAAAGATTGCAATGTAAGACGAGCTCCAATTCCTACTTTTTTTATAGCAGATCCTTTATGCCCGATCAAAATACCTTTCTGGGTCTGTCTCTCAACATATATTAATGACCGGATGTGAATGATTTTTTCATTTTCTTCAAATGATTCTGTCATTACTTCAACAGCATAAGGAATTTCCTTGTCATAATGTTCTAAAATCTGCTCACGAATTGATTCATTTACAAAAAATCTTTCTGGCTTATCAGTAAGTTGATCTTTAGGATAATAAGGAGGAGCTATTGGTAACTTTTCTATAAGGTGTTTGAAGACTTCTTCAATGTAAAAACCTGTTAAAGCTGATAATGGATAAATTTCAGCATCAGGCAATTTATTTTTCCAATGTTTAATTGAAATTTTCAAGTCATCCTGATTACTTTTATCTATCTTATTTATTAAAACTATAAGAGGAATTTTAAGTTTTTTAATTCGAGAAAATAGAATATTATCTTTCATTTTAGTTTCTCCTATTTCAATCATGTAAATAAGAGCATCTGCATCTTCAATAGCACCTTTAACAAAATCCATCATTGAATTTTGCATTTGATAATTTGGCTGAATAACACCAGGAGTATCAGATAAAATTAATTGAAAATCTTCTCCATTTATAATACCCAAAATTCGATGCCTTGTTGTTTGGGCTTTAGAAGTTATAATTGATAAACGTTCACCTACCCAAGCATTCATAAGAGTAGATTTACCAACATTAGGATTTCCAATTATTGTAACAAAGCCTGATTTATGTTCTTTCATAATTTTTAATAGAGCAAATGTACATAGAAGTTCAGCTCTATATTTGTCATTAGAAATAAAGTTTGTATCTTCGATGACTATATCGCGGGATAGAGCAGTAGGTAGCTCGTTGGGCTCATAACCCAAAGGTCACAGGTTCGAGTCCTGTTCCCGCTACTAAAACAATAAAACGGTTATACTATTATAAAGTGTAACCGTTTTTTTATTATTAACGAGGGCTATTCATTTAAGGAAGTATGAACAAATCTTCAACTGAACAATTTAAAGTCTTTGAGATTTTCAAAGCTAATACTGTAGATGGGACATACACTCCATTTTCAATGGCATTAATACTCTTCCTTGAAACCTCCGCTCTTACAGATAATTCTTGCTGAGTTAAACCACAAGACTTCCTCAGTTGTTCTAAATTATTTAAAAGTTTTATATGGTTCTTGCCCATAGTTATTCCTTTTCATATTTTTCAACGGCATCAGTTAATTCTTTTCCAGTATTTGGATAGAGGTATCCTGCAATCATTGTTCCAATTCCAATTAATCCAACCAAAGCACCAACACCTTTTAGTATATTTCCAATTGCATAATATCCAAGAAGGTATAGACCAATACCAACAAAAATTGTGATGACTCCGTTTCTACGATAATCTATTGGTTCCTTTTTTCTTTCATCAAAAATACTCAGCAATTCTTCTAATTTTGAAGAGTCATCTAAATTTTTTGAAATTTCTATTATAGTTTTATTTTTGTCTTTAGCTTCTTTGTATTGCCAGTAAAATACAGATACAGGTATAATTACTCCAATTAGCATTCCAAAAAGCGGTATAATATTTTCCATAATTTTATATGTTTTATTAATGTAACGCAAACGTAACATTTATTATGATGAAACGCAAACGTTACATTAATTGATTTGGTAAATTTTTAAGAAACAGTAGTTCTATCTTATTTGCAGTAGCGTTAAAATCTCTTGGAGTAAAACTAATGTTCGATATTTCGATAGAGTTATCTACTAAAACAATAAAACGGTTATACTTTTATAAAGTGTAGCCGTTTTTTTATTTATCTACATTAGTAGACCATTTCTCTATGGCTTCAAATACTTCCCATAGTCCTTTCGACCTTTCGGTTAATGAATATTCCACTCTTAGAGGAATTTCTTCAAACTGCTTTCTTAAAAGTATCATCGTCTACAAACTTATGCATCCTCATGTTTAAGAAGTCAAACTTACTTTGCGCAAGTAAAGAAGAAGTGAAAATTAGTGTCAATATTATTTTAATATAAGCCATGTTAAATGTCAATTTTATTTTCATATATTTCTAATTGAAATTATAAATATCTGAATCATTAAAGATCTAAATGATCAACCACAAATTCAATAAGATGATAAAATTTCTTTTAACCTTTTCAGTTTTTTCACTATGTTTTTCCCAGAGAGGTGAGACTGGTGACAAGACCTTTGTGGATAAATTTCCACCTGATGTGATTTACGAAATTTCAAGTTCTGCTATTTTAATTAGAAATACGGTTGATCATGATATTATCGTTTGTATTCGCGACCAGTACAAAAAATACTTAAATCACGTTTACATTCGAAACAATGATGAATTTTTATTTACAGGAATTCCAATCACACGTCTTTACGTTCAATACAAGTCAAAAGAGTTTTATTTTGAGGACAAAGAACATACAGTAATCAACTACGGAGAAAGACATACTTTTGACTTCTTTTTTGACGCCTCAAAAGATGGAAACTTCATCCAAATTTCACAAGAAGAGTTTTTAAAACCGTAAACAAACATTTCCACACAACACTATCTAATTTATCTTTGCTTATTTTATTACCTCTACTACCTCCAGAAATTAAAATTATTATTTTATTGATTTATATAGAATAATGTATTAAATTAGGGAAAGATTATACTGAGGACGGATTTGACTGATTGCAACCTCATTAAAAAGTGCTAAAGCAGTACCGTCAGGTTTTTTAATTCAAATCCATATATCGATATTCCTCACTTTAATCTAAGTGGTCGTTCCCTTACACTTAAGATTAAGGGTTAATATTAATATTTTATAAAAATGAGTGATTTAATTTTCTATGCAAATGGAACAGGTCAAACGGCAGCAAGAACTGATGTCAAAGTGAGAAATTTTAATTTAATTGTTGATGAACCTGAAGACCTTGGGGGAAGCGACTTAAACGCTAATCCTGTTGAGTACATTCTTGCTGGCTTTGCGGGTTGTGTCAACGTTGTTGCGAATTTAACAGCTAAAGAATTAGGTATTAAAGTAAAAAACCTAAAAATTAATGTTTCTGGAACTCTAAATCCAAACAAATTATTTGGAACAGATAATTCAGAAAGAGCGGGTTATAAAAAAATTCAACTTTCCATTTCCGCTGATGTTAATGCAAACAAGGAATTAAAGTCTAAATGGCTTAAAACCATTGAAGAAAGATGTCCTGTTTCTGATAATTTAAAAAATCCAACCGAAGTGGTATTAAGTTTAAATTAATCAAATAGTGTTTTCATGACGCAGACCCTCTAATTAACTTTAGGGGGTTTTTTTATGCGAAAAAGATTCAAATTGTCGATTTCTGTGAGAGGAAAAACAGCCTGTTTTGTGAGAGTTTTGTGAGAAACGATTATAATGAAAAAGCAAATAGAATGAGAGTTCCTGTTTCAACGTATTGCAGGACAAAATTAACACAGGACATAGAACAATGAAATATAAAATAGAAATACACACTCAATTAGAGTGGCTGTACATCTCTAGGCCTTCATTTAATAAACTTAAAAAATATTATGCCTTTCCAAAACGAAAACAAGTTAAGTGTAGGGAGACCAAAAGGAAGTCAGAACAAACTGACTACAGAAGTAAAAGACAAACTACAGGACTTAATGGACAATGTATTAGACAGTATTGATGTGAGTAAACTAGACGACAACCAAAAATTAAAATTGCTTCAGATTGGCGTTCAGTATATAGTTCCCAAGCTAAAACACACAAGTAGTGAGGAGGGATGGTTTGATCAACCTTTATTTCCAACCGCTATAGACATTATAAGTAAAGATGAAGATGGAGGATGGAAACACGACATTAGACCATTACCAACTAAAGACTAGTACGCAACCTTGTCTACCTTAGACAGACAAGTAGACAAGTAGATAAATAAAATATTGTCCTCTTCTATTTTTTATTTTACATTTAATATTATATTTGCCAACTGTTATTTGACACTTCGGAAGTAAGCTACTTTTAAGAAATACGTAAATTTATACGTAAATCAATGTAAATAACCACTACAATGATTTTTTAATACTCTTCAAAGCATTGATGTCATTGACAATGGTCCTATAGCTCAGTTGGTTAGAGTAGCTGATTTAGAATTAGAAGTTTTAAAATTTAATAGCGAGATTTCTGGGGCATCAAATTTAGATTTTTAAGGAGATGTGATTGATGCAAATCTTAAAATTAGCGGAGCATCAAAAGTTTATTTTGAAGAAGAAGGTGAAGGAAATATTTTAATATTTACTTCAGGGGCCTCTAAGGCATATGTTAATTCTAGCGAATCAATTAGCGTAGAAGCTTCATCTGCTAGCGGTATTTTTTATTATGGAAATGGACAGGTAGAGAATTTTGATATATCATCTGCAGCAAGTTTAAAAAACATTAATAAACAATAATAATATAAGTTATTTTAAACAAAAATAAAACTGTAAAGTCTAATTTAAATTTATGATAGATATTAAAAACCTTCACAAGTCTTATAAGATGGGAAACTCTTCTTTACACGTGCTGAAGGGTATAGATTTTAAAGCTGATGAAGGAGAATTAGTCGCTATAATGGGATCTTCAGGTTCAGGCAAATCAACTCTTTTAAATATTTTAGGAATGTTAGATCTAGCTGATCAAGGGAGTTATTATTTAGACAATATTGAAATAAAAGATCTCGACGAAACAAAAGCTGCAAAATATAGAAATCAATTTTTAGGATTTGTTTTTCAATCTTTTAATCTAATTAATTATAAAAATGCTCTAGAAAATGTAGCTCTACCATTATACTATAGAGGAATTAGCAGAAAAGATAGACAAAAACAAGCCTTGGATTATTTAGAAAAAGTAGGATTAAATCAATGGTCAACTCATTTACCAAGTGAACTTTCAGGTGGACAAAAACAAAGAGTTGCCATAGCTAGAGCTCTAGTTTCAAAACCAAAAGTTTTATTGGCAGATGAGCCTACAGGAGCTTTAGATTCAAAAACATCTACTGAAGTCATGTCCCTTATTCAACAAATAAATAATGAGGGTAAAACTATTTTGGTTGTTACTCATGAAAAAGATATTGCCAAAATGTGCAAAAGAGTTGTAGTCTTAAAAGATGGAGTTATAGTAGAAGACAAGAAAATAAATCAAAAATTAATACACTAAAAATGTTTAGCAGAGATACTTGGATAGAGATTTTTATAACTATGAGTAAAAATCGTTTAAGAACTTTTTTATCTGGCTTTACTGTAGCTCTGGGAATTTTCATATTTATAGTTCTTTATGGTTTTGGAAATGGCTTGAAAAATCAATTTCAGGAGTTTTTTTTGGACGAAGCAACTAATGTTTTAACTCTTTTTGCCGGAAAGACTTCAATGCCACATAAAGGGTTTAAGTCAAGTCGTCAAATTCGATTTCAAAATGACGACATAGAAGAGATTAAATTAAACTTTAATTTTTTTTTAGAAGATATTTCCCCTATTATTAGAAGGAATTCCCAAGTTAGTTATCAATTAGAATCGGACAATTATAGAACAGAGGCAATTGCTCCATCGCAACATTTTTTTGAAAAAAATGTTTTAATCAAAGGGAGATTTTTAAATGAACAGGACATCATAAATAGAGAAAGATATGTTGTAATGGGAAGGCTAGTTGCTGAAGACATTTTTGGTTTAAAAGAAAATCCAGTTGGAAAATATATTAGCCTAGGATCAAGTCCATTTAAAGTTGTGGGGGTTTTTAAAGATAGTGGAGGAGACAATGAAGAGAGGGTTCTTTATTTACCTTACACGACAAGACAATTACTGGAAAAAAACAATGACTATGTGGATCAGATTAAAGTATCCTTTAGACCTGAATTGGGATATATTGGAGCTATTGCCTTTGAAAAACAACTTAGAAATTTTTTAGAAGAAAAAAAATCAATCAATCCAAAAGATAAAAAGGGAATATTTATAAGAAATGTTGCTAAGGATTTAAAAAAAAATCAAGAATTCTCTAGGGTATTACAATATATTGTAACCTTTGTTGGTTTTGGCACGCTTCTAGCTGGAATTATTGGGATTTCTAATATTATGGTTTTTGTTGTAAAAGAAAGAACTAAAGAATTAGGAATTAGAAAAGCATTAGGCGCTACACCAAAATCAGTGATAGGTACAATCTTAATTGAATCTATTTTTATAACAACTCTATTTGGTTGTATAGGTATGTTTTGTGGTGTTTTTCTTTTAAAGAATTTAGGAACAACTCTAGCTGAAGACTATTTTATAAAAAACCCCTATATAGATATTTATACTGCAGTTTTTGCAACTATTATATTGATTATTTTTGGAGGAATAGCTGGCTATATACCCGCAAAAAGAGCTTCCAAAATAAAACCAATTGAAGCACTTAGAGATGAATAGTTTGAAAATAATTTTTGACATTGAGGTTTGGCAAGAGATCTTTGGGTCAATCAGAAAAAATAAGATAAGAACTATAATAACAGTTGTAGGAGTTTTATGGGGAATATTTATTTATGTTGTTCTTTCTGGAGCTGCAAAAGGACTGGATAATGGATTTGAAAGGCAATTTGAAAATGTCGCCATGAATTCTATGTTTATTTGGGCGCAAAATACGAGTATACCTTATGATGGATTTAAGATAGGCAGGTTTCCCGAATTGAAAATTCAAGATGTTGAACTTTTAAGAAAAAGAATTCCCGAAATAAAATTTATTGTACCAAGAAATTCTAAAGGCAGTTTTGCGGGAGGAGAACCTGCAAATATAGTTCATGGAAATGATTCAGGAAATTATGCTATTTATGGAGATTTTCCTGAATTTAGAAAAATTGCCACTCAAGAAATTTATGACGGAGGAAGGTTTATTAACGATCAGGATATTAAAAATAATCGTAAGGTTTGTGTTATTGGCGAGAGAACAGTCTCTGATCTTTTTGATTCATCTGAAAACCCAGTAGGAGAATATGTTAGAATTGATAATGTTTTTTTTAAAGTTATCGGGGTATTAGTCTTTAGACAAGGCAGTCCTTTTGATTCCGATTCCGATATTTTTATTCCTTTCACTACATATAAAAATCTTTTTAATACAGGAGATTCTGTAGACTGGTTTAATATAGCTGCTTATGAAGATGCTGATGTAGTTAAAGTAGAAGAAGATATTAAGCAAGAACTTAAAAGAATTCATAGAGTTTCTCCTAAAGACGAACGCGCTTTTGGATCATTTAATTTAGGTGAAATATTTAATAAAATCAGTGGTTTTGCAAGAGGAATGACTTTTTTATCTCTTATTGTAGGGATTGCAACTATTATTGCAGGAGTTATTGGTATTGGAAACATATTATTGATTTCAGTAAAAGAAAGAACAAAAGAGTTAGGGGTAAGAAGAGCCCTGGGAGCTACTCCAAGAGAGATAAAAAGTCAAATATTATTAGAAAGTGTTTTTTTAACTATTATTGCTGGCATTATAGGAATTGTAATTGCTTCATTTGTTTTAGCAGGCATTAATTATGCGACAATAGACTTATCTGATTTTCCCTATACTAATCCAACTGTACCTATATCATTTATTTTAGCCGCTTTATTTATAATGATATTTTTAGGAACAATTATAGGCTTAATTCCAGCTCAAAGGGCTGTAAGTATTAGGCCTATTGATGCTTTAAGAGAAGAATAATGAACTATAAATTATATTAAAAATGAAAATACTAAAATACATTGGAATTGCTTTTTTTATTGGGGGTGTTTTATTTGCTATGGCTTATTTTATTAAGTCTAATAGTAAATCAATAATAGAATTTGAAACTGAAATTGCCAAGAAAAGAAATATTGAGACTAAAACTGTTGCAACCGGAAAAGTAGTCCCTGAGGATGAGATTGAAATTAAACCTCAAATTTCTGGTATTATTGAAGAGTTATTTATTGAGGAAGGAGATTTAGTTAAAAATGGAGATTTACTAGCTAAAATTAAGGTGGTTCCAAACGAACAAGCGTTAAACAGTTCCAAAGGAAGACTAGATAGAGCTAAAATAGTTTTAAAAAATGCTGAAATCGAATATAAAAGAAATTTAGATCTATATGATAAAAAAGTAATTAGTAAAAAAGAAATGGAAATGATCCAATTAAATTATGATCAAGCAAAGCAAGAAGTTTCTAATGCTTTTTCAGATCTTCAAATTATTCGATTAGGATCAGTTGGAGGATCATCTGTTGCAAATACCAATATTAGATCTACAGTTGATGGGACTATTTTGGAAATTCCAGTTAAGAAAGGTCAACAGGTAACCGAGAGCAATAATTTTAATCCTGGTACAACAATTGCTACTATAGCTGATTTAAATATGATGATTTTTGAAGGTAAAGTAGATGAGTCTGAGGTAGCAAAATTAAAAGTTGGAATGCCATTAGAGGTAAATTTAGGGGCTATTCAGAATCAGAAATTTAAAGCTAAATTAAGATTTATAGCACCAAAAGGTAATGAGGAAAATGGAGCGGTAAAATTTAAAATTGAAGGAGATGTTTCTTTAGACGGTCTTTCCTTTATAAGAGCAGGATATAGCGCTAATGCTTCTCTTGTTTTAGAGAAAAAAGACAGTGTCTTGTCTATTTCTGAGGCGATACTTCAATTTGATCGAAAAACAGGAGATAGCTATGTAGAAGTTGAAGTAGGAGATCAAAAATTTGAAAGAAAAAACATTAAAATAGGAATTTCCGATGGTATAAATGTTGAAATTATATCTGGAATTGACAAAGATGACAAAATTAAAGTTTGGAATAAAACAGAACCTTTAAAAGATGACTTTAGTTCTGAATTTAAAGATGATAAATAATTAATTATGAAATATAAATTTATAGTTGTTTTTCCATTAGTATTATTTCTTTTATGCATTTCAAGCTTAAATGGACAAACTAAATATTGGTCTCTTCAAGAATGTATCGATTTAGCTTATGAAAAGAATATTACAATTAAACAAAGTGAACTTCAGTTAGAAAATTCAAATATTGATAAAAGCGCAGCTAAAGCAAATTTTTTCCCTAATATAAATGCATCCGCTAATCACTCTTGGAATTATGGTTTAAATCAAAATATTACAACTGGAATACTTGAAAATATTACTACTCAATTTTCTTCAATGGCAATCAATTTTGGAGTAGATCTTTATAAGGGACTTCAAAACATTAAAAAATTACATAGAGCTAATCTTTCGATCATTGCAGATCAATATAATATTGATGACATTAAAGATGATATTGGCCTTCTAGTTGCCAATTCATATTTACAAATAATGTTTAATAGAGAAATACTGTCAGTTCAAAAGCAACAATTGGAAGTTTCAATAAAAGAATTGGATAGAACTAGATTACTTATAGATGCCGGCATTCTAGTTGAAGGAGACTTATATGACATAGAGGCTTCATTAGCGACTCAAGAACAAACCCTTATTCAAGCTGAGAACGCTTATAGGCTTACAAAAATCAATTTAGCTCAATTGCTTTTAATAACAGATTACAATAATTTTGAAATATCAAATGAAAATTATAATGTTCCTTTTACAAAAATTTTAGAAGAAAAACCTAAAGATATTTTTGCTAAAGCAATTAGTCAGAGAAATGACATCAAACGCTTAGTAACAAATTTAGAGATTGCTGAAACTGATATTGAAATTGCCAAAGGGGGATTACAGCCTTCAATTTCTGCTTTTTACGGGTATAGTTCAAGAATTTCATACAGTGATAGATTAGAGCGATCAGGAGAATTTAATACAGTTCCAATAGGTTATGTCGGATCAACTGGAGATCCTGTTTTAACACAAATTGAAAACACTAAAATAGCAACTCCACTTTCAGTAGCTGATCAATTAGGAATTAATGATGGTCATAATTTTGGGATTCAACTTAGTATTCCAATTTTCAATCGTTTGCTCGCTAAAAATAACGTTAAAAGGAGTGAAATTAATTTAGAGATAGCTAAAAATCAATTTGAGCAGCAAAAATTAGATTTAGAGAATACAATCAATCAAGCTTATAACAATACAAGTGCTGCATATAAGTTTTATCAAGCAACAAAGAAAACTGTATTAGCAAGAATTGATTCTTACCAAAATGCAAAAAATAAATTTGAAGCGGGTATAATAGATTCTTATGATTATGCGCAAATAAAACAGCGATATGAAAGTGCCGTTTCAGATGAAGTCAGAGCTAAATACGATTATATTTTTAAATTAAAAGTATTAGAATTTTATTTTGGATTGAAACTGGAAATATAGATATTAAATAATGGCATTAATTTTAAATATTGAGTCTTCAACCACTAATTGTTCCGTTTCAATAGCAAAAAATGGAGAATTAATACATTGTATTGAGAAAAATGATCCTGATTTTAAGCAAAGTAATCATCTTCACTCATTTATTAACAAATTATTAATTGAATCCAGGATTGATTTAAAACAGTTAGATGCAATATCCATAAGTAAAGGCCCTGGTTCATATACAGGTCTTAGGGTTGGAGCTGCTTCAGCAAAAGGGTTTTGTTACTCTTGTGAGATCCCGTTAATAGCAATAAATACTTTAGAAATTTTAGCAGCAGGTTATAAAGCTGAAAAAGGAACAAATATAATTTCTTTATTAGATGCTCGGCGAATGGAGGTATATTCAATGGTTTTAAATTATAAACATCAAGTGATTAGACCTACTAAAGCAGAAATTATCGATCTGAATTCATTTTCTGATTATGTGTCTAACTCTAAAACTGTTTTAATAGGGAGTGGTGCAGAAAAATGTAAACCGTTTTTAAAAGCTGATAATATTTATTACCCAGAAAGCCCAAAATATCCTTCTTCAAAAGACATGATCTCCATTGCAGAAACATTTTATAAAAATAAAAATTTTCAGAATATAGCTTATTTCGAACCTTATTATCTTAAAGATTTTTACACCATAAAGAAGTTATAATATCTTAGATTATCCATTAACTGCATTAACTGTTGATATTTTTCCCGGAAGCATTTCTTTTAGCATGGTTTCTATTCCATTTTTAAGAGTGAAAGTAGAAGAGGGGCATCCACTGCATGCTCCTTGAAGAATAACGTTTACAGACTTATCTTCTTTTTTATATGATTCAAATAGAATGTTTCCGCCATCAGATGCAACTGCAGGCTTGATGTAATCATCTATAATAGAAATAATTTTTTTAGATGTCTCATCTAATGATTCATATTCTTTACTTACGTCTACTTTCTTATTAACTACTTTTTTGTCAGTAAAATTTAAAATGGAATTGTTTTCTTCTATATAGGATCGAATAAACTCTCTAATCTCTATCACAGAGTCTTCCCAAGTTGTAGTGCTGTTTTTAGTTACTGAAATGTAATTCTCATTAAGAAACACTTCCTTGACATAAGGAAATTTATATAGAGCTAAAGCAATAGGCGTATTATAGGCAGACTTTTTAGTCTTAAATTCAAGTATTTCATTTACTAATTTTTTGTTTGCGACAAACTTAATTACTTCGGGATTAGGAGTGCTTTCAGCGTAAATTGTTACAGGATTTTTTTTTGAAGTTTCTAATTCATTAAATATAACACCTCCTTGTTTCAAATAATTTTTAATTTCTAAAGCAACTTCTTCTAATACATCTTCCCATTCTAAAATATCAAATTTTTCCAACTCTAACCCATCTGGTGAAAGAATTACTGATTTTACAAAAGGTAAATAAAACATCTGTTGGACAAGAGGAGATTCTTTGGCTTCATCCACAGAGTTATATTTTTTTGATTTAATTAAATCAAATTTAGGGAGGAAAGTGAATTTAGCAATTGAATTATTAGCGGTGACTAAACTAGTAATAGAGTGAGTATTCATTTTATATTTTTTACAAAAATAACGAAATCATACAAAGCAAACCTCATTTATTTTTTTGATTTTTAACTTATCACTATATTTAAATATATATATATATGAAATATGCTTATTAAAACTGTTAGAGGATTTACACCGGAATATGGAAATGATTGTTTTTTTGCTGAAAACTCTACGATAATTGGAGATGTTTTATTAGGAGATAATTGCTCTATATGGTATTCAGCCGTTATAAGAGGAGATGTAAACAGCATAAGAATAGGGGATAGAGTTAATGTTCAAGATGGAGCGATTATTCATGCAACTTTCATTAAATCCTCTACAAGTATTGGTGACGACGTTTCTATTGGACATAATGCGATTGTTCATGGATGTACTTTAAAAGATAATATTTTAATAGGAATGGGTAGTATTATAATGGATGATTGTATAGTAGAATCAAATAGTATTGTTGCAGCCGGAAGTGTTGTTACTAAAAATACACATATTCCTTCAGGCACAATATACGCAGGAATACCAGCCAGAAAAATCAAAGATGTAAGCCCTGAATTGCAAAATGGAGAAATTGAACGTATTGCCAAGAATTATATAGAATATTCTAGTTGGTTTAAAGACTCTAAATAATTATTTTAGCTACATCTTTATTCTTTAAAAAAGAACTAAGAAGTTTCACGTTACCAGTAGAAAAATAAATTTCCTTAGCAGTGTTTTTTATTGAATTAATAATTTTATAATTTAAAAGCATTTTTTTAGTTTGCTGAGCAACAGCATTTCCGATATCAACAATTTTCATTTTATCTTTTATTATAGGCATTAATATTGGCTCTAACAAAGGATAATGAGTACAGCCTAAAACTAATAAATCAGCATTTTGATCTATCATAGGCTTAATATAGGAGTTTAATAAATTTATAGTTTTTAAATCATTAATCTTATTATCTTCAATTAATTCAACTAAACCAGTTCCTTCTTTTTCAATTATTTTAATATGTGATGCGTGAAGATTATTAGTTTTAGAGAATAAAGAACTAGAAAGAGTGCCCTTAGTTGCTAGGACTCCTATAGTCCCAGTAATACTTTTTAAACTTGCGGGTTTAATTCCTGGCTCAACTCCTATGAAAGGAACATTAAAGTTTTTTCTTAGCTCATGGATCGAATTTGTTGTTGCGGTATTACAAGCAATAACAATTAATTTACACCCCAGGGAAATTAATTTTCCAGTAATTTGAAAGCTTCTTTTTTTTATTTTTAAAGGAGATAAGCTTCCGTAGGGCGAATATAGATTATCAGCTATATAAATAATCTTTTCATTTGGCAGTATTTTTTTTATAGAATTTAATAAAGTAATACCACCTATTCCAGAGTCAAAGAAACCTATAGGGGATGAGTTAGTTGTAGTCATATAAAAAAAAACCACCTAATTAATGTAGTTTAATTTATAAATAATATTTCTAAAAAAAAAAGATTAAAAGCCTAATTCAGTTTTAACTTCTGACATTAGGTCTTTTCCTTTAGCCATAATAACACTTCCACCAGCGCTAGCGTCTAAGACATAATCAAATCCTTGAGCAGAAGCAGTTTTTTCAATTGCAGTTTTTGCTTTTTCATAAAGAGGCTTCATCATTTCAACTTGTTTTTTTTGAAGATCTTCAGTAGCAGTTTGTCTAAACGATTGAATATTTTGCTGCATACTTTCAAGCTCTTTCTGTCTTGCTTGATTAGTGACATCAGTCTGATTTTCGACATCAGCGGCATATGTTTGAGCTTTAGTTTGAAACTCTTTATAGGTATTTTCAATTTCAGTACTATAAGTTTTTTCTAACTGCGCAAGTTCTTTTTGTTTAGCTATTACCTCAGGCATTTCACTAATAAGTTTTTGAGTATCTATATGAGCTACTTTAGATTGAGAATAAGAATAGCTAAAAGTAAGCATCATAGTTATAGACAGTAAAAATGTATATTTTAAATTCATAATATTAACAGTGTTTTAAACTTAATTATTTTTTTTTCTTTCTTCAATTAGTTTCATTTTAGCTTTGTTCTTCTGTTGTATTGTGATTTTTCTTAAAACTAGTTCGCTAATATCGTAATTTTTTGCTGAATATAACATAATTAAGTCAGAAGATCTATCAAAAATAAAATCATACTTCTTCTCTAGAGCGATTTGTCTAACAGCATTCAATACTTGATCTTGAATAGGCTTTATAAGTCTTAGTCTTTGCATAACTAAATCTCCAGAAGGTCCAAATCTTTTTTCTTGTAAAGCAACGATTCCTGAGGAAAAATATTTTATTTCATCATTTCGATCCTCAATTAATTCTGGTGTTAAAAGAACTTTTTCAGAATTTAGCTCATCTTGATGTTTTTTTAGTTGAAGTTTTTGTAATTCAATTTCTTTTTTCCAGACTTCAACTCTCTTATCGATAAGAGTTTGCGCTATTATATATTCATCAATATTTTCTAGAATTACATTCATGTCAATATAACCAATTCTAACTCCTTTTTGTGATAAAACTTCTTGGTTAACGCAAAAAAATAGTATTACACTAAACAGAATTATTTTTTTCATATTTAAAATTGTTGACCAATTATAAAATGCGTTTCCCATCCATTAGGAGTCGAAATTAGGTCATTAGGATTGTCAAAACCATATCCGAAATCAATGCCAAGAAGTCCAAATGCAGGCATAAATATTCTTATGCCAAAGCCACCAGATCTTTTCGAACTAAATGGATTAAAGTCCTTGAAACTATCGTAACCTTTTCCAGATTCAAGAAAACTTAAAGCATATATTGATGCACTTGGCTTAAGGGATATGGGATAACGTAATTCCAATGTAAATTTATTATATATAATAGAGCCGTCATTACTTGAAAGAGTTTGATTCTCATAACCTCTTAGTGCAATATTTTCTCTTCCATCTAAAGAATAATTCATCATTCCGTCTCCTCCAAGATAAAATCTTTCAAAAGGAATGCTGCCCCTATCTTGGTTATATGTACCTAAAAATCCAAAATCTGCTTGAGTTTTTAGAACTAATTTGTCTACAATATTAGTATACCATGCTCCGGAAAATTTAACTTTATAAAACTCTAACCATTTAAATTTTTCTTGATCAATTAATGCATTATTTGCTACTGGCACTCCGTTTATCATAGTTTGAAATTCTTTTTCATTTCCAAGATTAGCAAAGTCTTTACCTGATATAAGTGAAAAAGGAGGAGTAAATTTAGCGCTAATACTAAAGCTAGATCCTCCAAGTGGGAAAATGGGATTAGTATACGTGTTATTCCTACTTAATGCTACAGTATAAGATATATTATTAGAGACACCATCTCCAAACGTAAATAACCCAGTGTAATAGTTGTTTAGGTTGTAATATTGATAAGAAAGAGATTGAGACAGGGTAAAGTAATCATCTGGAGCCCTTAATCTTTTTGCTAACCCAATAGAAATACTACTAATTTCAAAAAATTGACTTTTATCTGCTCTTCCAGTAAAATAATCATATCTATATTGAGTGGTTCGAGACAAGGATGTTGATAATTGAACAGGCTGCCTTCCACCAAGCCATGGTTCAGCAAAAGAAAAGCTATATGTGTTATAGAACTGACTTGCCTGAAGGCGAAGACTAAGTGATTGCCCATCTCCAGAAGGAACTGGTTTATAGGATTTTTTATTGAAGATATTTCTCATTGAAAAATTACCAAAAGACAATCCTAAGGTGCCAATAAATCCGCCACCGCCATAACCGCCTTGTAATTCTATTTGGCTACCGCTAGTTTCTTCTACTCCAAATTCTATATCGACAGTGCCTTCATTAGGATTAACATTCTTAAAGTCTGGTTGTATATTTTCTGCATCAAAAAACCCAAGTTGTCCCAATTCTCTAACAGTTCGAACAACTTTATCTTTACTATAAAGCTCACCAGGTTTAGTTCTTAGTTCTCTATAGATAACATGGTCATTTGTTCTGTTGTTTCCCACAACAGAAATTTTATTAAAATTCGCTAATTTCCCTTCATTTATCCTTATTTCAAAATTTATAGTATCATTTTCAGCGCTAACTTCAACGGCGTTTATGTTGGAAAATAAATATCCATTATTTTGATATAGATTTGTAATGTCTTCTCCGTCTGGCTTAGTCTGATCAGCAATTCTCTTTCTCAATAAAACACCATTATATACATCACCTTTATTAACACCTAAAAGCCTTCTAAGCTGATTGTCTGTGTAAACTGAATTACCAATAAATTTAATCTCACCAAAGCTATATTGATTACCTTCTTGAAATGAAAGTTTAATGTCAAGTGTATTATTTTTATTTTTTATAACAGTATCATTTACTATTCTCGCGTCTCTATAGCCTTTTTCTTTATAATAGTCAATAATATTTTCTAAATCTTCTAGATAATCATCATTAATAAATTTAGATTTTTTCCAAAATCTTATTAAGCTTTTAGTTTTAGTATTTTTCATTTTCTTTTTAAGCTTAAAAGATTTCATCTTTTCATTGCCTTCAAATTCAAATGAGTTTATTTTGACCCTATCCCCTTTATCAACATTTACTATAAGATTAAATTGGTTACTTCCAGTTGAATCCGCCTCAGTATTTAAGTGGACCTTAGTGTTTAAAAATCCTTCTTTTTGATATTTTGAAATTAAGTAATTTTTAGTATTGGTGAGAAAACTTTCTGAAAGTTTTTTCCCTGATTTAAGGTCAGTATCATCTTTTATGCTTTGAATTTTACTTTTTTTAACTCCTTGAATTTTGACATTAGAAAGAGTAGGAAGTTCTGTTATTTCAATTTCTATTGATATTTTGTCTCCATCAACTTTTGTAGCATAAAAGTTGATATCACTAAAAAGATCAAGTTTCCATAATTTGTTAATTATTGTACCGGTTTCTTCTCCTGGAAGATATAAGTTTTGCCCTAGTTTTAACCCACTGTATGTAATAACAGTTTGATCACTAAAACTCTTTAAACCTTTTACTGAAATAGAATCAAGAATATATTTTTTACCAGAAACATAGCCCTCAACTTGGGCGCTAGTTTTTGAATAAAAAAGCATAACAATCACAATAGTGAATATTTTCAAAATTATCTTTTTATAAGAATTATGATTTAACTTGCTCACTTGTCTTTCCAAATCTTCGTTCTCTATTTTGGTAATTAATTATAGCTTGATGTAGATTTTTTTCATTAAAATCAGGCCAAAGTACTTCAGTAAAATAAAGTTCTGCATATGCAATTTTCCATAATAAAAAGTTGCTAATACGTTGCTCTCCACTTGTTCTTATTAATAAATCTACATCAGGTAAATTTCGCGTGTAAAGATGATTATTTATTATTGATTCATCAACCTTTTCAGGTAAAATTATATTATTTTTAACTTTATTCAAAAGGATTTTAAAAGCATTTGTTATATCTTCTTTTCCTCCATAGTTAATAGCTATAGTAAGAGTCAATTTTGTGTTACACTTAGTTTTTTCAATAGTCTGCAGTAGTTTAGATTTAACTTTAAAAGGAAGCATGTCTATGTTCCCAACAGCCTTTAATTGTATATTATTTTTGACCATAGTATTTAATTCTTTTTCAAGAACTAAAATAATCAACCTCATAATTGTTGAAACTTCTTTTTCAGGTCTATTCCAGTTTTCAGTTGAAAAAGCAAAAAGAGTAAGAAAAGAAACTTTTAATTTTGAAGCTTCTTGGATAAGCTTCTTTACCGCTTTAACCCCGTTTTCATGACCATATAGACGACTTCTACCTTTTTTCTCTGCCCAACGACCATTCCCATCCATTATTACGGCAATATGTCCAGGTATTTTATCAAGATTAATTTCCATTATTTCTCTTTACAATAACAAGGCATTCTTCCAAAAGTATAGCTAATGGATAAACCAGCAAAGGTATACCAATCGTTGTTTTTTAAATTTCCAAACTTAAGGCTTAAATTCTGAGCATAGTCTTTTGAGGGATTACTAGAGTCAATGTTATCGGTGAAAGTATACCTAAAACCAACTTCAGCTCCTATTATAAAATTAGAGCTAATATTACTTTTAACTCCTATAATAATTGGCAAAGCAAAATTTAATTCCTCACCATACTCTTCAGCTTTTTTAGTACTAAAATTCATTTTTAGTAAAGAATATTTAAAGTAATTGATTCCGGTAAAAACATAAGGTGAAAAGTGAAGTTGCTCATCATGTAAATTGAAATCAAAAAAATTAAATTCAATTCCAGATGAAAATTCTGAAATGTTATTTTTAAATTCATAAGACCTGAATATTCGATTTAAATCACTACTATTAGTATCTAGCCCTTTTAGTTTCCCTATTTTGTAGCTTGCTCTTAAGGAATATCTAGTGGTAATATTCCATTTATAAATAAGGCCTAAAGAATAAGAATTAGGATTGATGTAATTACTGCCTCCTACATCTCCAATGAAATTGCTGCCGCCTATAAATATCCCGAACTCATGCATTTGAGAATAAGATAAGTTATATGATAATGTCATGATAATCCAATATATAAGCCTTTTCATTTAATTTTGGGTCTGCTAATATAAAAAAACACTTTGTAATGAATGTCTTAAACAGACGTAACTTTAAACTTATTTTTAAAGGAATTATTGCCTAATTTCTAGTGTCAAGTCCCCAAAAAAGTTTTTCTCTTAAAGTTTTGATAAAAGTATTGCCTTTGAGTTCAACAGTAGAAATAGTGAAAGGAGCTTTTTTAATAAATATTTCAGTTCGGGAAGCAACAGTTAAAATTCTTGAATCAAGCGATATTAAGTGTTCATTTGCTCTTCCTGTTACTTGAAGCTTAATAGTAGTGCTGTCATTAATTATCAATGGTCTAATATTAATGTTATGAGCAGCAATAGGAGTAAGAACAAATCCTGAAGTTTCAGGCGTCATTATAGGCCCTCCACTACTTAAAGAATAACCTGTAGATCCCGTAGGCGTAGCTATAATTAAACCGTCAGCCCAATATGTCGTTAGATGTGAATCATTTAAATGTGTAGAAATACTTATCAATGAAGCAGTGTTTTTTCTGCTTACGCATACTTCATTTAATGCAAAATTAAAATCAAATAAATTCTGCTTAATTTGAGGAGCGTAAACCTCAAGTAGTGATCTTTTAATAATTGAAAAATTTGAATTAATTAATTGATTTAATCCAAATTCCATAGATTCTTTTTGAAGACTTGTTAAAAAGCCTAATCTGCCAGTGTTTATGCCTAAAACAGGAATGTTGCTGTCTTTAGCCTTTGTTATAGCGTGAAGCATTGTTCCGTCTCCGCCAATTGAAAAAAGAAAATCAATCTCAGCACTTAAAGCTTCAAATTTTTGATATTTTTTTGGAAGTTTGGATTTGTTAAGATATTTTATTAGATCAGAATCAATAAAAACTTCTATGTCTAATAAAAAAAGATGATTAATAACTCCTTGAGCAAAATTTAAAGAAGAATCATTGTTAAAAGGACATATCACGGCAATTTTCATAAAAATTATTTTAAACTAAATTACAAAACCTATATAACCAAAGATAAGTCAGCTTAACTAATTGATGTCTTATAATTGGGAGAAATAAATTAACTACGTAATTTTACTAAAAAAATAAAATGGTTAAGCTAAGTGTTAATATCAATAAAATTGCTACTTTAAGAAATGCCAGAGGAGAAGACTCTCCGAATCTTTTAAAAATCACTTCAGATATTCAAAAATTTGGATGTAATGGAATAACAATACATCCGAGACCAGATCAAAGACATATAAAATATAGTGATGCCTATGATTTAAATAATGTTATAAATACAGAATATAATATTGAAGGCAATCCCTCATCAGACTTCATATTATTAGTTAGCAAGATAATTCCTACTCAAGTCACTCTTGTCCCTGATGCTGAAGATGTAATAACATCTAATTCAGGATGGGATACTATTACTAATAAACTGTTTTTAAAAGACATAGTTAGTCAATTTAAGGAATTGGGGATTAGAACCTCAATTTTTATTGATCCAGATAAAAAAATGATAGATGCAGCGCTTGAAACTGGAACAGATAGAATAGAATTATATACTCAAAAATTTGCTAAAATTTACCCAATTAATCCCCAAGAAGCAATTCGAAATTATGTTAGCGCTGCAGAGCATGCAAATCAAATAGGAATTGAAATTAATGCCGGTCATGACTTATGTCTAGATAACATTGATTTTTTTTCAAAAAATATTCCAAAATTAAAAGAAGTTTCAATCGGGCATGCATTAGTTTGTGAGTCATTATATTTTGGTTTAGAGAATGTTATAAAAAAATATTTAATTAAATTAAAATAATGAGAGTTCTAAATTCTATAATCATTGGAGGAGGCGATAAGCATATAATTATTTTACATGGGATGCTAGGAATGGGGGGTAATTGGAAATTTATAGCAAGTAGATTATCCGAAGTTGGATTTTGTATTCATTTAGTTGATCAAAGAAATCACGGAAAAAGCTTTTGGGATGATGAATTTAGTTACAATACTCTATGTGGAGATTTAAATGTATATTATGATTTTCATAATATTACTGAGGCAATCTTATTAGGGCATTCAATGGGCGGTAAAGTAGCCATGAAATTTGCTTTGGAGTATTCAAAAAAAGTTTCTAAACTAATTATTATAGACATAGCGCCTAAAAAATATAAACCGAATCAAGATGAGATTTTAGAAGCTCTTGATTCTATTGATTTAAAAAAAATTAAATCAAAAATTCATGTAGATGAACATTTAAAGAGATTTATTCCTGATAGAGAAATTAGGCAATTTTTATTAAAAAATTTATATTGGAAAACTCCTGAAGAATTAGGTTTAAGACTAAACATTAAAGGAATAAACAAGGGAAAGTCAAATTTATACTGCGAAATAATTAGCGAAAAAGTGTTTTTAAAAGAAACAATTTTCATAAAAGGTGATCTTTCGATTTATATTGAAAAAGAAGACTCTATTATGATTGAAAAATTATTTCCTTTTGCTAAAATAAAAATTATTCCAAATGCAGGTCATTGGACTCATGCAGAAAATCCTAAATACTTTTTAAAAGTATTGTTAGAATTTTTGAATTAAAAATATATTCACACTCTCTATTTAAAATGTGATAAAAATTCATAAAAAATATTGTGTGATTTATATGTTATATTTTTGAAATAATAATGGAAAATTTAAATATTCGCATTGCAGTTAAAAAAGACATGCCTTTTGTTTTTGACTTGATTAATGAATTAGCCTTGTTTGAAAAGAGTCCTAAACAAGTGATTATTTCTATTAATGATCTTGAAAATGATGGTTTTGGAGATAATCCTCTTTTTAGGTGCTTAGTAGCTGTAATAGAAAACAATATTGTTGGGATGGCTTTATTTTATCCTAGATATTCTACTTGGAGAGGGCCAACATTTCACCTTGAAGATTTAATTGTAAATGAAAACTGGAAATCAAAAGGAATTGGCAAGGCATTATACAAATCATTTATAGAGTTCGCTTGTGACCAAAAAGTTAAAAGAATTGAGTGGGTAGTTCTAAATTGGAATAAAAATGCAATTGAATTTTATAATCAAAGTGGAGCAAAAGTATTAAACGACTGGAATACGGTTCAAATGGATTATGAAACGATGAAAAAATATTTAAATAAACAGTTAAAATGAAAATCTATAAATTTGGAGGAGCATCAGTTAAAGATGCAAATGGTGTAAAAAATGTCGTTAATGTATTAAAGAAAGTTGGATTTAATGATGTTTTAATCGTGCTTTCAGCCATTGGAAAAACCACTAATTATTTGGAACAAGTAGTCAAAGACTATACCGAAAAATCAGAAAACCTCCAGAATAGTGTATTAAATGTTTTAAAGTTACATCTCGACATTGTTGATGACCTTTTTTTAGATCAAATGAATTCAACTTCAATCGAAATTCATTCTATTATTGAAAACTTGAAGAACTTTTTAAATACTAATAAATCTCCAAATTATAATTTTATTTATGATCAAGTAGTGAGTTATGGAGAAATTATTTCAACTACAATTTTAAATAATTATTTAAATTATATAGGTATTGAAAGCGAATGGCTAGATGCTAGAAAATGCATTAAAACGGATGAATATTATAGAGATGCTAATTTAAATTGGGAAGCTTCTCAAAATCAAGTTTTATCTCATGTAAAGCCATCCAAATTATATATTACTCAAGGATTTATAGGGAGTGATAGCAATAATTTTACAACTACGTTAGGAAGAGAAGGATCTGATTATTCAGCTGCAATTTTTGGATATATTTTAAATGTAGAAGCTGTAATAATATGGAAAGATGTTCCAGGAATTCTAAATGCAGATCCAAGGTATTTTAAAAACACAAAATTATTAAATAAAATCTCTTACACAGAAGCAATTGAGTTAGCATTTTATGGGGCATCTGTAATACACCCAAAAACACTACAGCCACTTCAGCGTAAAGAAATACCATTACAGGTGAAATCTTTTTTAAATCCCCAGGAACCAGGCACTACGGTTTCAAAAGGTAAAGCTTTAGAGCCACATATACCTTGTTTTATAATTAAAAGTAATCAAGTTTTACTTCGTCTTTCATCTTTAGATTTCTCATTTATTGTAGAAGAAAACATAAGTCATATTTTCTCTTTATTGCATAAACATCAAATGAGAGTTGAATTAATTCAAAATTCTGCAATTAGTTTTTCAGTTTGCATAAATAATAAATTTAATCGCTTAGATGACTTATTGCAAAATCTAAAGTATAAATTTAAGGTAAAAGTATACGAAGATGTAACTTTGTATACTATTCGACATTTTGATTCAAAAGCTTTAGAATCATTAAGCGAAAAATCTTCTAAAATTCTTTTAGAACAAAGAGCTCAAGAAACTATACAAGTCGTGTTAGAAAATTAAATTATGGTTTATCTAATTTAGAGATTTTATCAACAATAATTTTAGCAAGTTTTTTATGACTTTCAAAAGACCATCCTGCAACATGAGGAGACAAAAGTATTTTATCAGATTTTAATAAATAATTTAAGGAATCTTCTTTTTTGAAAAAGAGCTTTTCAAATGATTTTGTTTCATATTCTAATACATCAAGCGCAGCTCCTAGTATTTTTTTATTTTCTAATCCCCATATTAAATCTTTAACAACTAAAGCTTTGCCTCTGGCTGTATTAATTAACCAAAAAGGATTTTTCATTTTTGAGATAAAAGATTTATTAAACATGTTGGTTGTTAAATTGGTTTCAGGAATGTGTAAACTAACTACATGAGATCTTTTTTGTAGCTCTGTTATTGAGACTTGTTGAGCAAACATATCATTTCCAGTTTTTTTTATATCATAAAAAATAACTTTCACATCAAAGCCTATCAATTTTTTAGCAAAACTTTTACCTGTATTGCCATATCCAATAATTCCAACAACTTTTCCTTCTAATTCATCCCCGCGATGCTCTTCCCTATGCCAATGGCCTTTTTGAATACTTTGATGGGCTAATCTTAGTTTATTTAATAGAGCTAAAAGCATTCCTATTGCATGCTCTCCAACAGAATTACTATTACCTTCAGGGGCTGAAATAATTTTTATTTTTTTGGTTCTTGCGTATTCTTGATCAATATTTTCGATACCAGATCCAACTCTAGCGATAAACTTTAATTTTTTTGATTTGTCTATAAATTCTTTATCAATTTTAAAGCGACTTCTAATAACTATTCCATCGTAGTCTTTCGATGCATATAAAATTTCTTTTTTAGAAATATTATATGCAATAGTATTTTCATGACCAAGTTTATTCAAGGTTTTTAAAAGCAAAGGATGATTTTCATCTATATGAAGTATTTTCATATTAAAAATTTAAAACCCTAAAATTAGCTTTGCTAAATAAAAAAAAAGAAATATTCCAAAAATATCGTTGGAAGTAGTAATAAATGGACCGGTTGCTATAGCTGGATCAATTCCTCTATTATTTAATAGTATTGGAATGAAAGTACCAACAAGAGCAGCGACAATTATAACCGCCATCATTGAGAGAGATACAGTAAGGCTAAGAGATAAATCTTGATTTATAAAAATTCCAAATAAAATTAAAATAATGGAAAGCAAAAAACCATTAATTAAACTTAAGCTAACTTCTTTTAATAATCGAGACCAAATGGATCCCTTTAAAACATCATTAGCAATACCTTGAACAATTATAGCTGAAGATTGAACTCCAACATTGCCTGCCATAGCTGCAATTAGCGGAGTGTAAAAAAACAAGCTTCTTAAGTGTGGCTTATTCATGAATTCTTCAAAATTTTGGAGAATAAAAACACTACCTAATCCACCAATTAGCCCTAAGAATAACCACGGAAATCTAGCTTTAGTAAGTTCAAAAACACTATCATTTGCCTCAACATCATTTGATATTCCTGCTGCAAGTTGATAATCTTTGTCGGCTTCTTCTTTTATTAGGTCAACTACATCATCTATTGTTATTCTTCCAACTAATTCATTCTTTTTATTAACTACAGGTATTGCCTCTAAATCATATTTAGACATTATTTTAGCAACTTGATCTGCT
>Ga0209709_10000798_pt1 | contig 29745 bp, 22 predicted proteins | sample ArcticOcean_MG_C_2_FD_187435 | JGI IMG/M metagenome (GOLD analysis project Ga0209709, IMG submission 187435) | Marine microbial communities from western Arctic Ocean - ArcticOcean_MG_CB4_136 (SPAdes) (version 2) | ecosystem: Environmental > Aquatic > Marine > Oceanic | place: Arctic Ocean... | reverse complement strand
AGATCTCGCATATTCTAGTGCGGTTGTTTTGGGCTTATACATTTTTACCCGACACCCTTCAGATACCCTTGTGTGAGATACTCATGATTGGGTAGCCAATGTACTGAGGGACTGAACACCCATTATACTCCCCCATAATGTCTTGAGGGGTTTGACAAAGCCCTTGCGATTTCGTAGAAATGATATGTCGCTTATCTGTATCAAGCCTTGCGATACGGTATGAATTTTTATTGGACATGAGAGGGCTTTCAGTTCCGGTCCTTACAATACATCGGCCATAGTCGGCGGTATTGTTAGAGTCGAATCAAGTGCTTATTGTTGATAATTGAGTAACGAGAATGTTACTTAACGGTTATATGCAACCAGTCAAACGCCCCCGATATGCGTTTTACTGTTCTTATGATACTTCTTGCATCGATGCACCCAATGCTGGCTCAACCATCGTTGGATGATGGGGAAAACCCCTACTTTACGGAAGCTGGAAATGTTGATGTCATCCAAGAAATTGAACCAAACAACCTCAACACCACTGGTCAGGAAGTCTATCCAGGCGACGTAGTACGCGGTTCGGTCGATATGTGGAGTGATGAATTGGATTACTTTGGTGTTTGGCTGGAACCGGGTCAAACCCTCCTCTTGACCCTTTCACACGCCGCTGGTGATGGCGTTTCAATGTCGGTTTGGGATGAAGAAGGAACCCACCTTGGTGCGAGTAATCCTGGGAAAACGAGGGACACACTCTTTCTTGGTGAAGAACAAACCGACTACGGTGGGCAATACATCGTATCGGTCAATGCAACAATGACGGAAGCTGGCGGCGGTGCCTATGTTCTTGAGATCGATGCAGGATATCTCGTTCACTGGTACGCACCTCAAGTTGGCTGGAACGCAGCGACAGAAATGTTTGACGCGAAGGGCAACCTCCTGTACACCGAATCGCTCTCCTCCTATCAGTTCGCAGAATCAGCATCATCCACGGCATCTTCTGCCCCTACATGGACCACTGGTGATTTCTGGAATTTTACAGTGACCATGCCGAGCATGATGGGCATCGATTACAATGAATATCATCAAATGACCGTGACTGGCACGGAAACCGTTTCTGGAAATGAATGCTACAGAGTCTCTTTGGAAGGAAAGATGATCTTATCCATGAGTTTCTCTGGCATGACTACGACAACCACTGATGAGGAAACAGGAGTTGCATGTTACGCTACCTCCGACCTCTCGGTGGTGCATGAAAACATCACCTTCACCTCAAAACTCGAAACATCTGGTGGCTTTGGTGCCATGAGCAGCGATGAAACCTCTGGGCGAAGTTGCACGACTTCAGATTGGGGCGACCCTGACGAAGATTGCGATGATGTCGAAGACGATTGGGACAACTGCCCAGGTACAGCATTAGGCGCAGAAGTCGATGCGTGGGGTTGTTCTGACACTCAAAACGGCGGAGGCAGCGGCGATGGAAACGGCAGTAGTGATACGGCCGATGCTGACGGTGATGGTGTTAGCGATGATGACGACACGTGCCCAGACACAATGGCAGGAGCAACCGTCGATATGATGGGATGTTCTGATGCTCAAAATGGCGGAGGCAATAACGGCGGGGACGATGGTTCTGGAAATGGCGGGAACGATGGTTCCGGCGGCATTGATCTTGGTATTGGTTGTGTTCCAGATATGAGCGACCTGAGCACCACTACAGTGGTCCGTTCTGACCTCATTTATGCTCAAGGCATGGATTACTTCCACTTCCCGATTGAAGAAAGCACCGTTTGGAGTGAATCAGCCGTTGGCGATGGTTCCATATCAATGTCATCTGAAATTGGCGGTTGTGAATTGTTTTCAATCGATGTCCCTGTATCTGACGCGCTTCCCTTGAATTATCGTCATCTCTCGACCAAGGATTTCACTGTCGGCAATGATTCTGTAACAGCCAACGGAATCCAAGTGTTTGCTGGACGAGAAGGCAACAATGACTGGGCAACTCCTGATTTTACACTCTTGCAAAGCGTTCCAGATAACGTAGCCAAGATGGGCTTGCCATTCGCAGCTTGGGTGAATGTCGTTGGGTTCAACGAATTCAATGCCAGTGTTAACATGAGCGCGAGCCTCAATGCCGAGAACGCACCAATTATGTTTGATGTGTACCAGTTGGCTATCGATGATGCAGGCACCGTGGTTGTCGATACAATGAACCTCTCCAGTGGCGAATACGTGCTCACAGTGACAGGTTCTTCAAACGGCGGCGCCGAGCGTTCAATCACTATTCCATTTACGGTTGACAATGACCCTGACTTTGAAATATTGAGTCTGGACCCTTGGATTGTCTTGCCACAAGGTGTTGAATGGGTAGTACCTACACCTATTTTCATCGAACCTGTCAATGGCTTTGGCGCTGATGTGAGTGTCAGTGTGACCGTGCCTGATGGCGTGACAGCTCAACTTGACTTTGCCAGTGGTTCCGCCCCGTTCATGTCGATTTTGACCCTCACAATACCGGCGAACCTTACATCTGGTGATTACACCGTAATCGTGACTGGCACAGTAGGAAGCAATGTACATTCAGATGAGATCACCTTTACACTGACTTCGTTACCTGAGTTCTCCTTAGAAATTGAAGAGCGTGAGCAAATCATCACCAACGGTGCCATGTCCATCAGCGGCGTCATCAACGCACACAACGGACTCGATCTGGCGCTCGGCGGCGCACTTGATGTGTTTATTGAGCCGTACAATCAAGCGTTGCTGGACTCAGCCGTTATCGAATTCGGTACCATGACGTCAAATGGCGATTTGCCGTTCACAGTTATTTTCACCGTGAATGACACTACAGACCGAAACGAGTACACTGTCAACCTCAACGTGGTAGCACTTGATGGCGGCGTGACTCACATGGCATCAGTTGCTTTTGTCACCGAATCCTCAACACTTGATGGTACTGCAGTTGCAGCCGATGCTTCTGCAGTTATTACTGGTAACACAAGCCAGCACGACGGTACCGAAGATTCGGCTCAAGCAATTGCGAATGGTGAAGAAGTCGAGCAAGAAGACCAGTCAAAGGATGAAGATACCAAAGATGACAGCAGTAGCGATACTCAGTCTTCGAACACAGCTTTGATTGTTGGTTCGACCATTGGTATTCTCGGCGTCTTTGTTGGTATTGCCGTTGTACTCATGCGTCGTCGTGATGATGATGCTGACAAAATTTCCAACCAACCACAATGGAATCAAGCACCTGCACAATCAATGCCTACCCAAGCAGGTATGGCGCCCATGCCAGATTACGCAACAGCGCAACAACCTGTGCAACCTGTTCAGCCAGTACAACCAATGCAAGTTGCCGCACCAGTTGCTCCGGTCCAGCCTGCAGCAGTTCCTGCAGCAGTTCCTGCACCAGCGCCTGTTGCCACCGCACATCCACCACCTGCACAGCCAACAACCGTCGCTGATTACACTGGTTTGCAACCTGGCGGTTCCTATGATCAGTCAACCGGACAAACGGTCTACATTCAAGCAGATGGTGTGCGCTGGCAAATGATGGGCGATGGAAGTTTCAATCGACTGTAATTATTTCATCGGGCCTCGATCATCATCAACGTCAAGGCTCACATAATGGGGCGAGAGGTACTGTTTCCCATTGTATACTCACGCGTGAGAGGTATGTCATCTGGGTACCCAAGCGACAGGCATTCCACGCGTGGGTGTCGCAAGGGTATTGCCGGCTCAATAGTTATATCATAAGGCATACAGAACTCGATATGGTCGAAGTGGAGTGCCCTTTATGCACCGAGACGGTAGACCTTGGCAGTGATACACCGGGAGCATATGAATGCCCTTATTGTAATCGAGATTTTGAATTTGAACTTGATGGTAAACATCAAGCAACTCTTCAGATTAAGGAAGGTTTCCCTATATTGGGCCTTGTATTTATGTGGGGTTTCACAATTATTTGGTGTGCTGTTTCTCTTATCGCAACGGTATTCATTGGTTCCCTTGTAATGTCTGACTTAGATACTACTGATTGGACGCCGGTAGATGGAGTTGTGACAAATAGTTCGGTCTCATCTAGAGCGGGCTCCGAAGGTGGAGTTGTATATTGTCTAAATGTTGATTATGAATACACAATTGATGGTACGACTTACCAGGGAAATAAGATCAGTTACAGTTCTGATGGCACCTGTGATTCATCGTCAAAAAATTCCGATGAAGATTATCCAGAAGGTAAAGAAATCACAGTATATGTCAATCCAAGCGACCATAGTGAGGCCGTACTCGAGACTGGATTATCGGGTGTAGATTTTTTCATTTGTCTCATATGTGTATTCCCATTAGTTGGATTAGTTCTGCTCTATGGCTCTGCAAAGGCCACTTTTGGCAGAATTAAATTATTGCTATGAGATTGGATATAGCCAATCAATGGGCTTTCAGTGGGCCGATACAGTCGCTATGCATCATTCTCTGGTAATGCACAGGTATTAATTCCAAATGTACGATAAACGTAGCAATTACCTGAAACTGCATTGAACAACAATGCACCTGCTATTGCAAGTAGTATCATGGTCAATGAAGAATCTACTAAAAAATATGCGATGATCAACACAACTGCGATTGCAGCCCTAATCAGCCTTTCGACATTGCTCTGGTTCACAACAAATAGTCCCATATGTCTCGTACCTCTATTCAATTAAAATACCTTTACTCTTTATTCACGCTGGAGCAGTCATTGACCACTGAGTAGTTGGTTTGTGCCAATCACGATGCTGGTCTGTTTCCAATCTCAATTGCAGTGATTCACCATTAGAAACAGTGGTTTCAACAGTTCAAAAACCACTGTATATTCATTCTGGTTTAACTGCTATGAATCTTGAAGCCATGCCTAGTGGTAATAAAAGTCTGACTTTAGCCGGATTATAGCCTACTTCTTTCATGATTTGTTTGTAGAACTTATGAGTGCCATAGTGAGTATATGTTTTTGCTAACCATTTCCATGGGTGGTTGGGGTCTCTGGTGACGATTCTTGCCACAATTTGCACATATGTTGCCATCCATAGACGGCCGAATATTCCGTGCAGCCAATTTGCTTTACCCGCATCACAAATAACTAACATACCTCCTGGTTTTAGGACACGATAAATCTCTTGGAGTCCTTTCTTTTTATCTTTGAAGTCCCTGAATGAGAATAAGCATACAACTCGATCGAATGTATTGTCTTCACTAGGGATGTTTTCTGCAATGGCTTCTATGTATTTCACTTGTGATTCTGAGTGTATTTCTCTTGCCGCATCAACTCTTTTCTTACAGACCTTTAGCATCTCGGCAGAGGGGTCAAGGCAACTTAATTCTGTACCACGGAGGGTTTCTGCAAAACTTCCAGGTCCGCAACCCACTTCCAATACATTCATCCCTGGCTCGATTAATTTAGCAACATGTCTTCTCATTCCGCGGTCGGTTCCCAGAGTCATTAAGCGGTTTACCCTGTCATAGACTGGAATAGTTGCTTCGAGTTGTTTTTCCAACTCAGTCCAAGTCTGTTCATCGATGCCTGCAGCATCAAATCCATTGCCGTTGGAGGGACTTGTCATCAGGTCTGCGACAAGCACTCTCTATTCAATGCTTATCGCTTAGAGAAAACCACGATTTTCATGACAGACCAAGATGGTTATGAACCTCTTCTTTGTGCGTCAGTTCATCCAAGGTGATTAGCATGGCTATGATAGACGTTCTCAAGAGCATCAAGGAAGCTGAAACCGCTGCTAACGAAACACTTGCTGCGTCCAAGGAAGAAGCGATACAGATTGTTGCTGGTGCACGTCGTAAGGCTACTGAAATCGTCCAAGATGCAACCGATGGTTCTCTGACTAGCACACTCTCTGTGCTCAACACCGCCCGTGATAAAGCGGGCAAGGAAGCAAAGACTGTCCAATCTGACGGGTCAGGGGCGATAGAAGCAGTTCATTCCTCCGCCTCTAAATCTCGTGATGATGCAGTTCAATTGATTATAGATTCTCTGATGCCCTGAGTTGTTTTAGATGTTTGAGACTGTTGAGATGGTTCGGCTTATCGCTGCTGGGTCGCGCAGCGATTTAGATGACGCATTGCGCGTCTGTGCCGATCTCGGAGTAGTCCATATCGAAGAACATTCAGCAGATACAGAAGGTGTTGGCATAGGAAGTCCAAACCCCGATGCAGATGGCGTAACATCACTTTTAGCCAGAACTAGAGCCGCAGTAGCTGCACTTAAATCAGTAAATCGTGAAGGACCACTGAACCAAGCAGCAGTGGTAAAAGCACTGTCTAATAATTTTGAAAACGATGTTGATGCTATTCTCAAAGTGGTTGATGATTCTCGTGAATCAGAAGCAGAAGTGAACCGGTTGGAAGAGAAGGTCGCTATCCTTTCTATGATTGCACCTTTGGGTTTGCCACTGGATCTGCTTACCAGCATAGAATCGGTTGAGGTTTACATCGCCGAATGTGCAAGGGTCAACAAAGTCAAAACCGTATTCGCTGAATTAAAGGACGCTATTGAGATGCGAATCTCTGGTAACATTATCGCCATCGCTTGCGAATCCGGCCGCGCTGCTGAAGTTCAAATGGCACTCGGAGAATTGGGTTCAAAGCCAATCCAGGTCCCAACTGGTAAGGGCAGCACAGAGGATGTCCTCCGGGATGCGAAAAAGCGAATCTCTGAATTAACTACCAGCATTGAGTCTAATGGCAAGAAAGCCACAGACTGGAGCGAGAAACACGGCAGATTACTACTAGCGGTCAATGAGCACCTTGAGCGCGAAGAAGAGATTCTGACCGGGCACGTCAAATGTGCAGTTACTTCACACGCCTATGCCTTTGAGGCATGGGTTCCTCGCAAGGATGCAGAGGAAACCATTGCATCGCTGAAGAATGTGTCAAGCCATGTGTCCATCCGTAAGTATGTCGAATCTCATGGACATGGACATGATGATGAGGATATCCCCGAAGCAAAACCACCGGTGGAATTTAAGAATCCTGCTCTAGCAAAACCATTCCAATCTCTTACAGAGTTGGTCGGAAGGCCTGCTTATTCAACAACAGATCCTACTTTCATGATGATGGTCACTTTCCCAATCTTCTACGGAATGATGCTTGGTGACGTTGGCTATGGTTTGGTACTGCTGGCTCTTGCCCTTACTCTTCGCCTCAAAATCGGTCACACGCCATTCGGTGCAACAGCATCGACCATCCTTACTTGGATGGCTGCATGGACAATGATATGGGGAGTTCTATATGCAGAAGCATTCGGTTTCATTATCGATGAATGGGGTCCAATGGCTGGTTTCTACCACTGGACCCATGATTCATTCCATGTCCCAGCATTCTTTGCAGAGACCTTGAACATGAATCACACCTACATTCCATTCCATAGGGTCGGCGGAGCATTAGTGGATTATGTTCTTCTCTCGATATACCTAGGTGCAACTCATCTCGTACTCGGTTTCAGTATTGGTTTCATCAATGTATTCAGGGCCCATGGATTCGCTGCCGCTTTCTTTGAGAAAGGCAGTTGGCTAATGATTCTCTTCGGAGGATTTGGGCATATATTCCGCTATATGACCGATACTAGTTACGGCTTATTCGATCTCACTGGCTGGTCGATCACCATTCTTTTGGGAATCGCTTGTCTGATTGTCGGTTTAGCTGTATTCGAGAAGTTCGGATGGGTCGGCGGCCTGATTATGGGCCCAATAGAGACTTTCGGATTATTGGCCAACACTCTATCCTACCTCAGAATAATGGCCGTCGGTGTCGCTGGTGTGAAGATTGCCGAGTTAGGCAACGAATTAGGATATCACACCATGGTTACCACTGGTAGCCCCTTTGTAATGGCCGCTGCTTTCGTGCTTTGGGTCTCAGTTCATGTCTTTGCCATTCTATTGGGCATCCTATCACCATCAATACACGCCGCCCGTCTCCACTTCGTGGAATGGATGAGCAAGTTCCACGACGGCTCCGGGGCTGCTTTCAGCCCCCTGGGTGGCCGTCCCCTCCATGTAGAGGGTCATATCTGAGTCCCTAGGACAAAATGGAGGAAAAACAATGAATGTAAGAAATAAAAGGATGAGCGCACGTATCCTGATTGTACTTATGGGTATAATTTTGATCGGACAAACCGTTACCGCGGCAGAAGGAGAAGCAGCAGACAACGCAAGCACAGAACAGGCATACAAGAATCTGGGTGCTGGATTAGCACTTGGATTGGCTGCAATCGGTGCTGGAATTTCACAAAGTGGAATTGGTAGCGCTGCTGTTGGAATGTTGGCTGAGGATGAAAGTAAATTCGGTGCTGCACTGATTTTTACTGCTTTGCCAGAATCGCTCGTTATCCTGGGTATGATGCCCCTGTTCCTCTGAGGAGGACGATTCAAGGGACTTGTTCCTTTGAATGGTAGGTGATAAAATGACATTGGAGAAATTGGCCAAAGATATCCTAGGCTCTGCTGAGGCAGAAGCTAAGGCTTTGATTAAAACTGCAAATGCTGAAGCAAAGGAGATAATCTCCGAAGCCGAAAGTCGCGCTAGTGCAATCGAAGGAACTGCAGGTGCCAAAGCAAACAAGGAAGCTGGCCAGATCTCGCGAGAGATCGTCGCTAGCGCCCGTCAATCTAATCAGCAAGAAGTTCTTGTAGCGAGACGTACTGAGCTCGATGCTACTTTCGCACTTGCCAAAGAGAAGTTAGGGGATTCATCGCTCGCTGGTCGAGCAAGTCTTCTCAAGAAACTCTTGGTAGAGGCTGCTAGAACGAGTGAAGGTAAGATGGTTATCCAACCGACAAAAATCGACCGTGCTGCTCTGAAGGATGCGTCCTCAGAGTTTGAGATGGGAGATGATGTCGATGGCCTTGGAGGATTTATCCTCGTGGCTGCGGATTCCTCAATATCTTTCGATTTCAGGTTTGACACCTTGCTAGATGACGCATGGTCCAACAAGCGTACTCAAATAAACGAAAAACTATTCTGAATGGAGGGAATGAAATGAAATTGTTATCGACAAATAGTTCTTACGTCGCAGCGCGCGCTAAATCGCGTAAGCGTAAGCTCATCGATAGCACACGTTTCCGCCAATTAGTTCAACAAACACCGGAACAGTTAGCTGTTTCAATTGCTGATTCTGGCTACCGTCAAGAAATTGATAAGTATGCAAGTTCATTCAAAGGCAGTGATTTGATTGAAGTTGGTCTAACTCATAATCTGGAAACAGAACTCGCAAACATCATCGATCTTTGTAGCGGAGATCTCCGTAAGCAGGTCGAGATTTATACTGGTAGATTCCGTTATCATAACGCTAAAGTCGTGATGAGAGCGTCATTCAACGAAATCAAGTCAAGCGAAATCGCTCATACGGTTATGCCGGAAGAGAATGAGATAAACGTCCCTTGGTTGAAGATGGTGGAAGAGGCAACTGGCCTGAGGTCAGCAGTCGAGCAAATGCGAAGACTGCCCTTTGGTGGCGCACTTCTTGCTCTATCTGAATCAGCTACACTAGGTGAATACGAGGATGTATTGGATAGACATTATTTCCAAAATAGTCTTGAGAAGCTATCTGGTAATTCACCTGAGACAAGGGTTCTGAAGAATCTTCTTGCGACAGAGATTGATCATCGCAATATCATAAATATTCTGGAGGCCATTGAATTTGGCTATTCAGCAGAAGAAACTTTGTCCGTATTGATCAACGGTGGTAGGCTAGTCAAAGAATCGGCTTTCAACACCGTCGCCAATAGTGGAAAAAGTGGCTTACTTGACGTATTGCGCCAATCAAGGCGCTTTGACATCGATGAGTTCGAGAAGATGATCGCTCAATCTGAGACTGAAAACACCCTCGACCCAGTAATCATCTGGCTACGTAAGAGAGAAATCGCCATAATGCAGAGTTTGAGCTACCTCCACCCCGTCTCAGCCCTGCCAGTGGTGCATTATGTTTCATGCAAAGTCAGAGAGGTGGAGAATCTCCGCCTCATTATCAGAGGAGCTTCGGCTGGTTTATCGGCCGAGGTTTTGGAGGCACACATTCTGTGAGGTGATATGATGGAGATTGCAGTAGTAGGACCATCGGGATTCACCCTCGGATTTCAACTCGCAGGAGTAAGCGAATTTCACAACCCTGAAGGAGAAGAGGAAACTGTTCAAACCTTTAGGGATTTACTCAACAATAAGGGCATTGGTATCGTAGTGGTCGACTCCGCGATACTTGCAACCCTGCCAGAGCGTCTGCGTGAGCGGGCCTCTGCGTCCATCACACCTACCGTTCTCGGTATCGGTGCTGAAGAGGACAACTCTTTGCGAGAAACAATTCGCAAGGCAATAGGAGTCGACCTTTGGAAGTAAAGAAAAAATAATTCCCGGAGGAAGAAATATGAGTGATGAAGGAACAATTTTCCGTGTATCTGGACCAGTGGTTACGGCCATTGGTATGGAAGCGGGTATGTATGACGTAGTAAGAGTTGGAAATGAAGGTCTAATGGGCGAGGTAATCGAATTACATGGCGATAAAGCCGTAATTCAGGTTTACGAAGATACCAGCGGTATCCGTCCCGGAGAACCTGTACGAAATACTCGTGAAACCCTATCTGTTGCTCTAGGCCCCGGCTTATTGACTCAGATATATGATGGAATACAGAGGCCTCTACCAACATTGGAAGAAGTCATGGGTGTTTTCATCACTCGTGGTGTTGATGCTGATGCATTTGACCTTGAGAGGAAATGGACATTCGAAGCAACTGTCGCTGTCGGCGATGAGGTTGGATCAGGTCAAGTTATTGGCACAGTCCAAGAAACCGAGACCATCGTTCACAAGATCATGGTCCCTCCTGGCAAAGGTGGAATCATCAAGTCAATTGAAAGCGGCGATTTCAACGTCACACATACCGTGTGTACTCTAGAGGATGGAACTGAGATGCAGATGATGCAAAAGTGGCCGGTTAGAACACCACGCCCTTACCAGCAGAAATATGCTCCAGATACCCCTCTGGTTACCGGAATGAGAATCCTAGATTTCCTCTTCCCTCTTGCTAAAGGTGGAACTGCAGGAATTCCTGGTCCATTCGGATCTGGAAAGACCGTTACTCAACAATCTCTTGCCAAATATTCCGATGCTCAAATCGTGGTTTACATCGGCTGTGGCGAACGTGGTAATGAGATGACAGAAGTTCTCGACGAATTCCCACATTTGATTGACCCTAATACCGGTAAGCCATTGATGAATCGTACCGTGATGATCGCAAACACCTCCAACATGCCTGTGGCTGCTCGTGAGGCTAGTGTTTACACCGGTATCACCATTGCAGAATATTTCCGTGATATGGGCTATGACGTCGCTTTGATGGCTGATTCAACCAGTCGTTGGGCTGAGGCTATGAGAGAGATTTCCTCTCGTCTTGAAGAGATGCCTGGTGAGGAAGGATATCCAGCATACCTCTCGAGTCGAATTGCTGAGTTCTATGAACGAGCAGGCCGTGTACAAACCCTAGATGGAGATGATGGATCAATCACTGTAATAGGTGCTGTTTCACCACCTGGTGGAGATATTTCTGAACCAGTCAGTCAAGGAACCTTGAGAATAGTCAAGGTGTTCTGGGGCTTAGATGCCGGACTCGCTAGACAAAGACATTTCCCAGCTATCAATTGGTTGAACTCTTACAGTCTCTACCCACAGAGTCTGAACCAATGGTTCAGAGATAATATCGCTCAGGATTTCCCTGAGATTCGAACCGAGATCAGCGGTTTGTTGCAAGTCGAATCCGAGTTGCAGGAAATCGTGCAATTGGTTGGTTCAGATGCTCTTCCAATCGATCAACAGTTGACCTTAGAGGTTGCAAGGATGATTCGTGAATACTTCTTACAACAGAATGGATTCCACGAAGTCGATGCCTTCTGTAGTATCGAGCAACAATATGCAATGGTGAAAGCCATTCTGACCTTCCAAGAGAGTGCAAAGAATGCAATAGCAGCCGGTGCACAACTCGATGATGTAGTCAATGTCCCCGCCCGCTCAAACCTTATTAGGGCAAGATTCGAAAAAGGCTATATCGATGTAATCGGTGAGATGGTCGAAAAGATGGTTGAAGAGATCGCTGCTACGGTCGAGGAAAATTGAGGAGTTGAATAATATGTCAGGCAAAGAATACCGCACAATCACAGACGTAAAGGGACCACTTGTGTTCCTGAACAAGACCGAACCAGTCGCTTTTGGCGAGATTGTCCAATTGAGGATGTCCGATGGTTCGATGAAAAACGGCCAGGTACTCGATACCAGCAACGAAATTGTCGTTGTTCAGGTTTTCGAAGGAACCGCTGGAATCAATCTATCGACTGGTGTAAAATTCATGGGTGATGTATTCAAATTGCCAGTGAGTGAAGGCCTAATCGGTAGGATTCTAGATGGTGCTGGAAGACCAAGAGATGGCGGTCCAGAGATTGTCGCAGATCAAAAAGATGACATCATCGGCGCTGCAATCAATCCATTCAGTCGCCAAAGCCCACACGATTTCATACAGACCGGTGTTTCAGCAATCGATTGTTGTACCACATTGGTGCGCGGCCAGAAGTTACCAATTTTCAGTGCTTCAGGATTACCCCACAATGACATTGCTCTGCAGATTGCTCGTCAAGCATCCCTAAAGGGTAGCGATGAGGAATTTATTGTGGTATTTTGTGCCATGGGAATTACCGCTGAGGAATACAATTACTTCCGAACCGATCTTGAGCGTACAGGTGCATTAGAGAACGCTGTTCTCTTCGTCAACCTAGCAGACGACCCAGCCGTTGAGAGAATTATTACTCCACGTCTTGCTCTTACCGCTGCGGAATATCTCGCTTTCGAGAGAGATTATCACGTTCTGGTTATCTACACTGATATGACTAATTATTGCGATGCACTGCGTCAAATTGGTGCTGCTCGTGAAGAAGTACCTGGACGTCGTGGATATCCTGGATACATGTATACCGATTTGGCTATGCTCTATGAGCGCGCTGGAATTGTCAAAGGAAAGAAGGGTTCAATCACTCAATTCCCAATTCTAACCATGCCAGGTGACGATATAACTCATCCAATCCCAGATTTGTCTGGATATATTACTGAAGGGCAGATAGTTATCTCTCGTGAATTACATCAACAGGGTATCTATCCTCCAATCAACGTGTTGCCTTCGCTTTCGCGTCTGATGGGAAGTTGTATCGGTGAGGAAACCACTCGTGAAGACCACAAATCGGTTTCTGACCAAATGTATGCTGCATATGCCCAAGGTCGCGAACTTCGCGGTCTAGTTGCAATCGTAGGAGAGGATGCGCTGAATGAGAGAGATAAGCAATTACTCGATTTCTCAGCGGTCTTTGAGGATAAATTCCTTCGTCAAGGCCGTGATGAAGACCGAACAATCGAGGAAACTCTCGATCTATGTTGGAATCTTCTCAGCGCTATCGACCTCAAGTATCTAGTGCGTCTGGATCAGAAGTGGATTGAGAAGTATCACCCTGATAACAGGGAATGAGAATTCAATTGAAAAGAGGAGGTTGTAAAAATGGCATTGGATATCAAGCCCACCAGGAGTGAGCTGATTAATCTCAAGCGTCGTATCAAGCAGACCAAGAACGGCTATAATCTGTTAAAGATGAAGCGTGATGGTCTATTTCACGAATTCAGAAATCTATTGGCTGATATGATTCAGGCCAAGAAAGATCTGACTTCGGCGTTTATTCTAGCAAAGGGTAGGATTGATTTGGCTAACTCGATCGAAGGTGCACTCAAGGTTCGCTCGGCAGCAATTGCCAACTCAACCCATCCTGAAGTCATGGTCGAGCCCCGTAATATCATGGGTGTTGTTGTTCCAAGTGTTAGCGGAACCAATCTAAAACAATCACTTCGTGAGCGTGGAATTGGTTTTGTTGGTTCGAGTCCATATGTTGATGAAGCTGCTGATTCCTTTGGTGATCTGATAATTCAAATCGTTAAGGCTTCAGAGATGGAAGCGACATTAAAGCGTCTCCTCGCTGAAATAGAGGCTACAAAGAGGCGTGTAAACGCACTCGAGCACAAGGTTATTCCCGAATTGGAGGAGGCTCGTGTCTTCATTCAATTGCGACTCGAAGAGATGGAGAGAGAAGAAACCTTCCGCCTTAAGAGATTCAAGAACAAGTGATTACTCAACTTCCCGCTAATGTGAGAAGAATGTGGACTTTGAAGTAGGATGACCAAGTGCGGTGAAGGGGGAGTATCCATTACCGATGATGAAGTTCAGGCAGAACCTATGCCTGCTCATAAGGAAAGATGGCCCCAACAGCAATTGATGGCTCGAATAATTACGCGTCACGTCGACATCATTTCTGATGTTTATGGGATATGGCCAGCATTTGTCATTCAGACAAAGGAAGAAGATGATGATATTCATCAGATTCTAGTTGAGATCAACCTTCATCTTAGTCGCTTAGACTGGGTGGTTAGTCTGCACCCTGACGATCCTTGGATAATTCAAGTATTACCTACTCCTGTTCAACAATTCCCATCTCGGAAAATCCCCTATGTGATGTGGACTTTTGCTTTGTTTTCACTGATGTATGCCGCTGAGACTTGGATGTCAACCGGTAGGCCAGAAGGCGGTTGGTTCCATTCTTCCATCACTGTTGATGGCTTCATTGGCTACGCTCTGCCAATTTTGTCAGTGATTTTCATAGCATCTTCTATCCATAAAAGAATCGCTGCATCACACGGGATCAGAGTACCGCACCTCTTCCCTGTTTTCGCTTTCCCAGCGCTGTGGTGGCCTTTTGGTCTGTTGGGCGTAGTCTCTATTCCACGGATGGATGCTCGTATTTGGCCAGATCGTGCTAGTCTTGGATGGACTGCTATTTCCGCACCTCTCACTATGATAATAGGAGGACTAATTCTCGTAATAACTGGAATTAATCTGACGCCGGAGTTAGTGGCTCTGAGTTCGATGCCATTAACGGTGGAACTACCTTTACTCGTCCAGATGATTGGTTTGGGTTCGATGGGAGAACACGGTTGGCTATTGGTCACCTCATTCGTTCATCCCCTGACCTTTGCGGGGGCGACATTACTCTTTTTTGGCTGGGTAAGCCTAATTCCATTACCGACTTTCCCTGGTGGTAGATTGTTGATGGCTAGAATGGGTGTCTATGATGCTAGATCAGGCTCCACTCAGATGATGTTGTTATTCACTGTGCTATTATTTTCCTTCCTCTATGGAGCCTTTGCGAGCTTCTCGATTTGGACCGTTTTGATTCTAATCTCAGCCATCTTGTTGATAACCAGAGGCGGCGATCCTCGTTTGCCTATCATTCTCGACGATGCAAAGGGCTTGTCAGATAATGATCATCGCCGCCTAGGGCTCTATCTTTTCCTCGCTTTCATCTTAATGCTACCAGCGCAAATACCCTTTGCATATGCTAGTGATTGGGATGAAGAGTTACAAGTCCAATTATCCGCTGACCATCTTTATTTCATTGACGATAATGCTCAAATGGGAATTTCTTTCACCAACATTGGCCTAATACAACAGAATTGGTCACTCGAGGTTATCGAAGAGGGACTTGAGAGTGGTTGGTTTGAGAATCCTTTGCTCAATGGGAGTGGTTTTTGGTCCTGTGAAGTGGAAGGCGCCTTACTCAGTCCCTGTCAAGGAATTACTGCACCCGACTCTATCGACTCGGTTAGCCTTGTTCTCAAATGGAATTCATTGTCGAAACAAGCACCTATGACTCAATTGCGTGTGGCTATTACAACATCTGCTGGTGAGCAAATACAGAGTTTCGGCATTGCAAGTATGACCGATGTAGTTCCACTTTCTGATACTTGGAATAATGTTGGTACTTTCCTTGAACCTCGAGTTTGCATCTCCCTTCATTGGTTGAATTCAACCGAGGTTAATACCAGTATTGATGGTAGTAATAATCTTACTGAATTATTTACTATAGACGGAAAAACTGCTGCCAATAAAACAGTTCTTTCAGGTGAGGAAAATGACCTATGTCTCGAGGCTCCAATGGGGACTCCTTTACATTCACTAAATGATTTATTTATTTCTTTCAACAATAGCAAATATCACATTCTTCCTCCAAAGGAGATCGGTAAGATAATTATCCCAGAGCAGGGACTCCCTATTTACGAAAATGATTCGAGACGTGGTTGGTCGCAATTATCTGATGCAACTATGCTGAGGTTAGATGCAGACGTAGATTGCCCGATCATACACACCCTCTCAACACCGGCTTCACCTAAAGATGGGGTACGTGTATGGGATATGTTGGTTCGTCCTGAAGCAAAGATACCGGTGCTTCTTGAAAATGACTCACTATTGCTGAAAGCGACTGAAAACTCAATCATCAGTTCTTGCAGTGAAGGCCAGCGTTTGGCCACTGGTGAATATGAAGTCGTTAGAGGCCCTGAATTGATATTAATCAACGGTGCTGATTCGACTCGCTTTTGGACAGGTTATCAACAATTAGCTGATGGTAATCTGACCTTTTATAATCCGGGAGATGAAAACATCAGTGTCAGTTTCGAGACACTAGGTGCTGGGGAAAGGTGGTCCTATCCCGATGATGTGATTCTCACCGCCGGTGCTGAAACCGTCATCCCTCTTACTAATCCTGGTAGTGACGAATTGATTTGGATAGACATTAACGACTCTGTAGTTGAGATCAAATTGATCAATCACGAGGTGTAGTGATGCGCATCGCAGTGCTTGGTGCAGGAGCGATTGGAGGCCTAGTTGCGGCGCATCTAGTGACTTCTGGATATGAGGTATTGGTTCACTCACGCGGCGAGCATGGTGCACGTATGGCGGTAGAAGGCCTGAGTATCAGTGGTGAAATGAGTTTCTCAATAGCGGCTCAAGATTGGCTGGTCACTCTCGATGAAGTGGGTATATCACCCGAATTAGAGAACTCATGTGAGATGGCAATAATCACCTCGAAGGCCATGGATACTGAAAAGTTAGCAATAATCGCTGGTTCGCTTTGTCAAGGGCCAGTCCTTTCACTGCAAAATGGTCTCGGTAATCTTGAGATTGTCAGTGAAATCCTCGGCCCGCAACGGGCATTTGCGGCTACGACGACTCATGGTGTGACCAAAGTTGGACCGGGAGAATTGAATTGGGCGGGGCGCGGTCAAATCGAGATCGAATCGAAATCCCCCTTTTTCACAGTCTTTGAAAAAGCAGGCTTGAATCCTAGCGTGTGTGACGAAGTATCTCTGTTGCTATGGAATAAACTATTGATTAATGTAGGCATCAACCCACTTGCTGCACTATGCGGCATTAAGAATGGTGAATTGCTAAAGGATAATCTATTCGAAGAGGCTTGTGCAGTAATGTTAGAGGCTGCTAATGTGGCTAGAATTGAAGGTGTTTCTCTTGAGGCAGATGAGGATTTAGTCGAGACTTTACGGGAAGTGATTATTCGTACATATGAAAACGAATGCAGTATGTTGCAAGATGTACGCAATGGGCGGAAGACCGAGATTGAGATGATTTGCGGCGAGGTTGTCCGAAGAGGCGAAAGAGCAGGATTTCCTTGCCCTAGAAACACCTTATTGCTAGCACAGATAGATTCACTAAACTAAGTCTGCATTGAAGTGCAAACCATGGTTTTGTGTACGCTGTAGGGCGTCTTGGGCAATCAACGTAGCGACTAAAATCAGATTTCTTAGTTCGATTAGATCCCGACTTGGCCGGCAAGTGCTCCAAACCAGATCGACTTCATCACTTAGAAGATTCAATCTTCTCAGCGCTCTTTTCAGGCGGGAAAACCGACGCACAAGGCCGACATCATCAGTCATCGTTGCCTGCAATGATTCTAGGTCATGGCGTAATGGTGAATGTTCTAACAATTCTTGCAAGCCATCGGCTAGCCAATCGGGTGATTGTGAGAGAGATGATGGTAACTCGGTGATGATATGTCTAGCGGCTCTTTGGGCAAAGACGACCCCTTCTAGAAGGCTGTTCGAAGCTAAACGGTTTGCACCATGCATGCCGGTACAAGCCACCTCGCCAATGCCATAGAGGCCAGGAATAACAGTTGAATCCGAGGTTTGGACTCTTCCTTGCAAATCTACGTCAAGACCTCCTACCATGTAATGAGCAGCGGGAGCAACAGGCAACGGGTCCTTGCCTAGTATGAGTCCGTGGCGCTGCAATCTTTCGGTAATTGTTGGAAATGAAGATTGTAACTCCTCAGTGTCGAGATGGTCGCAAACCAACCACACGTGATCAGCCCCACTCCGTTTGATGACATTATCACAAGCTCTCGCTACTATGTCTCGAGTTGCCAATGATCCCTTTGTTGAATATTCAAGGGTAAATGAGAGGGGTGCTGGGTCGCCTCTTTCCTTGAGATGAGTTGCTAACCCCTCATCATCGAGTAAGACCCCACCTGCTCCGCGTAAGGCTTCAGTGATGAGAAATGGACGCTCATCAGTAATCATAAGTGCGGTTGGATGGAATTGAACAAAGGCCATATCTTTCACACAAGCACCTGCTCTATGGGCCATTGCCAAACCATCACCTGTTGCTACTGGGGGGTTTGTGGTCTTAGCCCACAACTTACCTGCACCTCCAGTTGCAATCATTATTGCATCAGCAAGTTCGGTGGTCATGGTGTCATCATCGAGGTTCAAACACCAGATTCCACATATTCCCTCTTCGATAGCGCCATGTTTTCTTTGAATCAAATCGACAGCGAGAGTCATTGGTCTCAACTCGATATTTTCTCGTCGAGAAACTTCGTTATTCAGTGCGGATTCTATCTCCTTACCGGTTGCATCTTTTGCGTGAAGGATTCTTGCAGTGCTGTGTCCTCCTTCTTTAGCAAAATGGAACTCCTCTCCGGCTTTTTCAAAGGATACTCCTATTGATAGTAAATCTCTGATTCTATCACCTGCTTCGGAAACCACTACCCTTACCACTTCCTCATCGCATTGTCCATCGCCACAGGCTAGTGTGTCAGTGATATGTGACTCGATCCCCGAGTTATCGGTTTGGTCGAGAATAGCAGCAATTCCTCCTTGAGCCCAATTTGTCGAGGAGTCCTCAGGGCGTTGCTTTGTGACTACGAGCACATCATAACCCGCATCACTGAGTTCTAATGCGGCAAAAAGTCCAGCGATACCGCTTCCGATAATGATTACTCGCGGCATCAGCAACAACCTGTCCAGAGGTCTATTATTGAAAACGACTTGCTTTATCAGCCGACATCACTATGACTCTTAATCACCCCCCAGTTAATGATGGCGCGCAAGGGTAAACTCGCCAGCCTCATCGGCTTGGTACTGATTGGCGTGGTTATTGCCAACGTATATCTCGGTGCATTTTCACCAGTAGACCCTCCTGTTAAGATGAATCTCTCTAAATTGGGCTCTGTTTCTTGTTCCGATGAATCGATTCAAGCCAGTGTCGAGAGGGGGATGACTAGTGACTGTTTTGACTACCTCGGGACCTTTGGTGGGCCAGACATCATGATGTTGATCGAAGGTGTGGCTTTATTCGGTGCAGGATTTATAAAAATGCCACGAACTGGGAAGTGGGCAACCAGAATCAGGCGTATATCTCTCATGTTTGGTCCAGTATTCATTGCCTTTGCTATCGTTGATGCCTTTGAGCTTAGCCCCCATGTCGAGGCTGAGAAAATAGCGGTGCTATTGCCCTATCATCTTGAGCCAGTTGTAATTCAACTAGGTGCATTTATCCTTGGTGTCTTCTTGGTCAGAGGTCGTAAATTCGTTAACGAGGATGATGGCGGGGATAAGAAAAAAGTCGATGATGCAATGCGTCTTGAAAAAGAGCGCGTAGAGATGGATCGTGCATTTTCCAGCGGCGGGTCGCTAAAAGGCATGGAGAAGAAATCCAAGGCAATGGATAAGTTCACCACCGTCGGTGACCTCTGGGGTGAAATGGGTCTTTCTACCTTTGAATGTGAATTCGAAGCAGGTCTTCGCGAAGATGGCGATTTCAAAGTGGAAAGATCTTGCCACATATGTAGCGGCCAGGGCTGTAAGCGCTGTGGCAATAAGGGTTATATCGAGTGAGATAAGATTTCTTAGAGAACTTATAGCGATTTCATTCAAGGGTTCTCGGCGTCACGATAGGGTCTTCAAAACGCAAGCCATAGGTCTAGTCCAGTGCCATTGTTTAATACCCATCTCGAGCCGCTGAAGGCTTAATGTCGGAACTTAGTATCCGTCTATGAGGGAATGGGATGTATCTCAAGAGCCTAGAGGTTGAAAATTTCAAGTCGTTCAAAGGCGAAGCGACAATTCCATTTGTTCGTGGTTTCACTGCCATTACCGGACCTAATGGCTCTGGTAAATCAAATTGTGGCGATGCCATACAATTCGTCCTCGGCCCACGCTCTACCAAAGTTCTTCGCGCCCAAAATGCCAAGGATTTGATATTTAATGGCGGTAAATCCAATCACCCAGCACGGGAATGCAAAGTAACATTGGTATTTGCTAATCCAATGCTTGCAAACGGTCGAAGGAGATTACCCGTTGACAACGACGAGGTGCGAATGAGCCGCCACGTTCGTTTGACAAAGTCGAATAATATCGTCACTACCTATTTCCTCGACGGAAATGAGAGTTCGCAAAAATCATTCCACCGAATTTTGGGCCAAGCCAACGCTCGCCCAGACGGATACAATATCGTCTTGCAGGGAGATGTAACCCGCCTTTCAAAAATGACTACTGTAGAGAGGAGAAAGGTTCTCGATGGAGTAGCAGGAGTCACTTCTTATGACGATGAGATTCGTAAGGCAGACCGACAAAAAGATCAAGTCGAGGAATACATCGAAAGAATCACCTTACTCGAAGACGAGCAAAAAGTACGCCTTCAAAGCCTAAAAAAGGAAAAGGAACAGGCCCTGAAGGTCAAATCACTCAAAGAAGAGCACGACGAAGCAAGGGTTCGCTATTACCAATCTCGCCATGGCTCATTAGATGCTGAAATCCGCTATCAAATAGATGAGAGAGTAAGGTATGAGTCTGAAGCCGGTGCCTTGAGTCAAGAGGTCAAGGAAGGTGAGAGGATTTTACTTTCACTCGACGACCGTATCGGAGAACTTGAGAAGCAGATAAAGCAGGTCATGGGCGATGAGCGCGGAGGTTTGATGGATGTTATTCGCAGATTACAATTGGAATGCGATAGAAACCGTGACCGAATCCGTTCAGCAGATGAGTTCAACGTGGAAGGAATGGCAGAGGTTGAAAATATCGAAGCCGAGATCGCAGAAGTAAGCGAATCATTGGCCGGCCACGTGGAGGCACTAGCGTCTGCAAAACTCGATCTTGAGAAATCAAAAACAACTTTCGAAGCTGCTGAAGCAACCGAAAAGGATGTCCGCACCACTCTTGAACACACTGATAAAGCAACAATTGGCCTCTCAAGAGACCTTTCAAAAGCGACCGAAGCCCTGGAAACTGCACGAGAAGCAGTTGCACATGCACAATTGGAAGCAGATAGAATCGAAACACAGATGGAATTGATCTCCGAACAGGTAGCAGCCTCTGAGGAATTGCTGGAAGATGCGCGCTTACAAATCGATGACCTTGAATTACTCGGCGAGGATTTAGGCGATGTTGACCCCGATAAAGATCGAAGTAAATTAGCCGAAGATCTACTGAATAGCCAACGTGAAGAATCTAAATTACGGACTGAATTCGAAGCGGTTGAGCGCAGATTAAGAGAGACTGAACGCAAATTGGTCAGTGTTAGAACCGAATTAGAAAGCCGTTCTGGAACCAATGGAATGAGCGGAGGTGCAGCATCGGTTATCGCTGCTCGTGATAGAGGGGAATTACGCGGAATAATCGGCACAATTGCTGAATTATGTGCTCCAAAGGAAGATGAACACGCCGAGGCTCTAGCAACGGCAGTCGGAGGAGGAATGTCCTCTCTAGTGGTCGAAGATGACCGCATCGCTGCCGAAGCAATGGCACATTTACGCTCAAAGAAATCCGGTAGAGCAACATTCTTGCCACTGAATAAAATGCAAGCCAATCGAGCATCCGGTAAAGCAGCAATGCTTGTGAACAAACCAGGTGTTGTCGGTTTCGCATACGAATTACTCGATTTCGACCCTCGTATCGAAGCAGCAGTACGCTATGCATTGCGTAATACTCTAGTCGTAGAAGACCTAGCTACCGCACGTCGTTTGATGGGCGGTGTTCGCCTAGTTACTCTTAGAGGTGAAGTCACAGAACCCGGTGGAGCGATGATAGGTGGCAGTCGAGCGCGGATGAAAGTCGGCTTTGGCGGACGTATTCAAGGGGCTAGCGAAGTCGATAAATTAGCAGCCGAAGTCGAGCGCCTATCGTTGATGTCGGATACTGTTAGGGCGGCATTGAGCGAGTCTATGACTCGCCAACAAGAAGTTCGTAATCGCATCACTGCACTTTCAAGCGACGACCATTCAATCAAATTACGTGAGTGGCGCTCGGAGATGGCCATGGGTAAGAAAGCATTCGAGCAGGCGAGAGGAGTGGTTATCGCTCATGAGAAGAGGCTTGAGGAATTAGGTAAAGAAAACAATAACAAATCAAGCGCCCTTACCGCTGCTAAACAAATCCATTCGACCAGTGAGGCAGCGAGAGACTCGGCCCTAGATAAATTACAACAATCCAGCCCAGAGCATCTACGTCAGCGTTTGCATGAGGCCCAGCAACAAAGGGTCGAAGCTGAAGGAATGCGTGCAAAAGCGATTATTATTCTCGAATCAGGAGAGGACAAGAGTCGTCTTTTACAAGACATGGTCGATCGTTTAACCGGTAAGGCTGACGACATCCAATCGTCAATTGCCGCGAGAGTAGCCTCAATCAAAACCTGGACAGCTTCAATCGAAACAGACGGCAAGGAATTGACAGAGAGAGAGTCAGAACGAGCCGTCATTATGGAAGAACACGAAGGTCTAGAGGACGAAAGAATGCGTTCGACCGAAGAACGTGCAGGATTACGCGCTAGTTATTCCCAGAAAGCGAATGATGCTCAGAACCGTCGTCGCTTAGCAGAAGAAATCACTAGGTCAGTTGCTAACAAGCAAAACGAACTGATTGAGTTAGCTACAGAGATGGCGGAGATGGCGATTGCTATAGCAGACCCCGAGGTAGAATTGCCAAGTGTTGGTGATGCAGAAAAGCGTTTACGCGCCCTCGAACGTAGACTCGAAGCCTATGGACCAGTCAATATGCTCGCAATCGAGCAATATGGTGAATGTGAGGAAAGACTATCTTCGATGAAGGATGATTTCAAAACCTTACAGCAAAGAAGAAAGCAATTGATTACCATTACCGATAAGTTGGAAGGACAGCGCAAGAGCCGTTTGCTAGCGGTCCTAAAAGAGGTAAATAAGAATTTCAAGAAGGTCTACAATCAACTATCCGATGGTGGTAGAGGTGAGTTGTTCCTAGAAGATCCTGAGAATCCATTCAAGGGCGGTCTCGACATGTGGGCACAACCGCGTGGTAAGTCGAGTAAGAGCCGACTGCAGGGCCTTTCTGGTGGTGAACAATCCATGGCAGCATTAGCATTGATTTTCGCTATCCAAGATCACGACCCTAGTCCATTCTACTATTTCGATGAAGTCGATCAAAACCTTGATGCATATAATGCAGGATTAATCGCAAAAATGTGTAGAGAGCGCAGTGAAGCAGCACAATTCATCATGGTGACTCTACGTAAGGTCTCATTGCGTTTGGCCGATCATCACATCGGCATAACCCACGGAGGAGATGGCTGTAGCCGGAGAATCGTTGACTTTGACCGTGAGAGAGCAATCACATTAGGTGAGGCTGCACTCAAGGAAGCGAAAGAGGCTGCAGATGTAAATCACAGCCGTATCGAAGAAGCGAGTAATCAGGCCAAGGACATGCCAAAGGTACCAGAGGCATTAGCAGCACCAAGCAGTCTTGGAAATCTTCTAAATCACATAGCACAAGAGGTTGTTGCAGATGAGTCAGAGGCTGCAGTCGATACAAACTTCTCCTCTATAGTTGAAAGGACTGAAGACTTAACAGAAGATATCACAGAGCGCAGGGAAATCGTCGAAGCACTGTTGGAAGCAGCCTCTGAGGAAGAGGAAATAACTTCTGCTGATGAAGAACAAATAGGTATTGAAGAGGAGGTTTGAACTTGCAGCAAGTCCTTCTCGACTCTTGGTTCTTGAGACAAGATGTTCTCGATCAACTATTAGCGGCAGAAGAGGATTCTGATGAAGCTGCTCGTTATGCAGACCGTATACAACAGATAGCCGAATCCGAGGAAGCAGAGCATCAAACCTTAGTCGATCCGTTTGACCGTTCGGTAGCCTTGGTTCTCTCTCTTGTCAAAGAAGAGGGTTTAGATCCATGGAATATCGACCTTGGTGCCTTTTTGAAACTATTCACCGAGCGTGTGAGAAAAGAAGCAAGTGACCTAGACCTTCCAGCCTGTGGTCGTTTGATTAGACTGTCGTGGGAGGTATTGCACAATCAAGCTGCAATATTGTTCGAGAGAGTGCAAGCGATTGATTTCAGCGAAGAGGAATTCATTGATTTCGGCTGGGAATCTGATTATGACGACGAAGGTTTTGTTTTCACACAGACCATCTTGGCGGGTGAAGCAGATGAGGTCTTGCCCAACTTATTCGATGAACGAGTGCGTAGGAACGAGGAGGGTAGACCAGTAACTCTTGGAGAATTACTCTCTGCTCTAAAAGATGCATGTGATGACGCAGAGGTGCAAAAGGTTCGTGATGAAAACCGTATTTTACATGCTGAAGAATTGGCAAAGATGCTGAGTTCAGTAGATTCTCGAATGCATGATGAAAACCTTGAGAGCGATATTGAAATCAGTTGGCGAGCCATGCGGCAGGCTACAAAGAAAGTTGGTAAATCTGAAGTTGAGTTGTCCTCTTTGGGAGAATTTATGCTGGAAGAACTTGCAGCAAAAGGCTTTACTGGGGCTGACCAAAAAGCCGAAGCTAAGGTTACCTCATTCATTGCCTGTCTATTCTTAGCCAACCGCGGATATGCGCAAATATCTCAAAAAGAGGTTCCTGCGGGGCAGATAGTGCTTTCAGACCTTTGCCCAGATGCAACTAGTTTCCAAGAGGCGAAATCTCTGGTGGAATTGAAAAACAACCCGCAGCCAAACTTGCAAGAAAGAGCGGCTGTGGTAAAGGATTCGTTACAGGCTAGTGTCGAAGAGAGATCTGAAGTTGTCGGAGAACTCGATGGGTGGCTAGTGGATTAGGGGATGGAAGTATGAGCGAGATAGATTTGGAGGCATTATTGGAAGCCACTATCTTCAGCGCCGGCCGTTCGTTACGTGGCGAAGAATTGTGCGAATTGCTGGGTTATCCGATAGAAGAAGTGAAAGAAGCTCTTGAATCATTGATTGCAACCAGCAAAAGGCGCCGGGGTAGTGCGTTACAAATGGTTGAAGTTGCTGGCAGGTTTGCTATTGAGGTCAAGCCAGGTATAGCCGATCATCTGCCAAAGGAGACCAAGTCAGAGATTCCCCAAAAGCTTCTCAAAGCAGCAGCACTAATCGCTTATCACCAACCTATGCAGCAATCTCGACTAGTCGAATTGCTAGGTCAGAAAGCCTATGATCATATTCGGGAATTGGCTCAAGCGGGATTGGTAGACCGTCGTAGGACTGGAAATACTCGCCGATTGACAACCACTTTGCGGTTTTCAGAGGTATTCGGTTGTCCGCATACCGATCGCAAAAAGGTCAAGAAATGGTTTAGAGATAAGGTGATTAATGCAGGATTGCTTGAAGGGATGGCCGATAAGGTTGCCCTAAGGGATGAGAAAATGGATGAAACAGTTCAATCTACGCTGTTGTTGCAAGAAGAATGATCATTCTCTAATCTGTTGCAGAGTAGTGCGAATTACTAGTGGGGTTATTGTTTCACTATAATTTTCGAGTAGTATGGCGATTTGATCAATTTCATCGCTATTCGCCCCTTCGCTACTAGCCATGTTGCGCATGTGCATGCGCATGTGGCCTGCTTGAATGCCATCTGTCGATAAGGCCCTCATTGCAGCTAGGTTTTGCGCTAAACCTGCTGCTGCCATCACTCCAGCTAACTCTTGGGCTGATTCGACACCAATAATCTCAAGGTTCGCTCTAGCAGCAGGGTGTATCTTCGATGCACCGCCTACGATTCCAACTGCTAGTGGCACTTCTATTCGTCCGCAGAGGTTACCTTCGTCGTCTTGCCACCAATCTGTAAGGGATGAATAATGTTCGCGACCATGGCTTGCCCATGCATGACAGCCAGCTTCGACAGCTCTCCAATCCTGCCCGCAGGCAAGAGCAATACTACTGATGGCATTCATCAGGCCTTTGTTATGAGTTGCTGCTCTGAATGGATCGGATGCGGCGAAATGGTATGCTTCTAGTATATTTGAGATAATCGCTAATCCATTTTCTCTACCGCCGTCATTGTCTATCTCCTCTGGGGTAAAGATTGCACTAGCTCTAGCAATTCTGTGGACTGCGAGATTTGAGAGTATGCGGAGATTAACTCTGCCTTTCGATAATTCAGCAATGCGTGGTGAGATCCTTTCTGCCATTGTATTTACCGCATTTGCTCCCATTGCATCTTGGCAATCAACGATTAAATGTACTATGAGCATTGAGCCTATTTGGGTCTTAATGACACGGGTAAGCATAGACTTACAACCACCACCTCGGCGTATCATTGTCGATTCAACATCATTGCATTGGCTGATTAGAGATTCCTTGGCCTTTGCAATTGCTTCTTCTGCAGCAGGTATGTCCTCTACATCTAAGACCTGGATTTGAGCAATCATAAGCGGAGGGTCACATTCGGTGAAGAAACCTCCGTTCTTCAAGCAACGCTTAGCCATGTTTGAGGCTGCAGCAACTACACTTGCTTCTTCGGTGCAGAGGGGGATTAGGTAGTGTTTTGAGTCAATTACGAAATTAGTGGCTATTCCTATGGGTAAAGACATGGTTCCAATCACATTTTCAACCATGCGGTTGGCAGTTTCAATATCTAATTCAGCAAATGAACCGAGGGCATTTGTTGCTTCATCGCTCAATCCAGCAGCAGCTTTGATCAGATTGAGCCGTTCTTTTACGGAGAACTGGTAGAAGCCCTTCATTCTACTATTTTCGACTGGCATTGTCGTAGCAACTCCACTGGTGAGGCCTGTGGGTTATTACACATGAAAGATGCGCAGTTTAACGCGTTAACTAACGCGTCGACCACGCGTCAACAGCCCGTTATTTGGTGCATAATAATCCTCATGGTATTGTGATTAACATGTCCTAACGCTGACCAGTTATGCTGCAAATCAGTGAAACATCATATACCTCTGTTAAACTGCTGTTGGTTATGGTTGAAGAGAGGCCCACACTTGGACTGCCTCTACTCAAGGAGAATCCATTCCAAGCTAGACCTCTCGAGTCTGGGCAGTCTCAATTACTCGTGGGCCGGGATGTAATATCTGCGAGATGGGCTAGATTTCTTCATCAGCGTGCTGCCCGTTTTTCGCTATTAATTGGGGAAAGGGGCAGCGGCAGGACCTCCTTGTTACGCTGTCTTTCCGAAGAAGTCGAACAAGTAGTCCATATCGACATGTATCCAGAGGCTGATCACACCCGTTGTATACTCGATGAGATGTATGCTGCATTGGTCGGATTCGACATTCCATCGAGTAGGCAACAAATCGTCCACCGTCTTGTCGAATCGACCACTTATAGCGAAGGACCAATACCGCTGATAGCTCTTGATTTCTCCAGTGCGGATGGTAAAGGACTCTCCGAGGTCATCTCTAGGTTGATTTCAGCCCTGGAAAGGATGCAGGCGTTGGTTGTTGTCACACTTACTACAGATCAGCGTCTCGAATGGCCTGAAGGATTAGTTGAGAGGTTTGATCACGTGGAGAAAATATCGACACTAAGCGAGGATGAAATCGCTGTATTAGCGCAAAAGAGGATCGAATCAGTCTCGAGAGAATCATGGGAAATGAACCCTGAGGCGCTTGCTTATGTCATGCATAAGACCAATGGCCAGGTTGGTAGAGTGATTCGCATTCTTAGAGATATGGTTGACGAAGAGCGTTCAAGACCAAGGAAATTGCCGCAGGAGCCCGTTATTGAGCAGGAGGAGGTGGTTGCAGAGGTACCTAGTGTCGAGGATCAAGTAGATGAGATTTCAGAAAATATACCAGATTTCGAATTGGATATGGAACTGATGGCTCAGGAGCCGATGTCAATCCCACCACCTGTATTAGCGCCTCCAGCGGCAGGAAAGAGTCCCTTTTCAGGGCTAATAGGGCGCAATCGCAACAACCTGAGCAAGAGGGTCACTCAGAATAAAACGCCAGATCCATCCAAGGGCGATGCAAGAAGGAGTGATGGTGAGGATGGTACTCAGTTGTGGATGGCCAAAGGAGCAGATCTAATCGAACAGACTATCCATGAAGATGTGTTAGATCAAAATTTCACTCCAGATGAAGATATCACTGCGGACGAACCATTCATCGCTCCATCTGAAATACACGAGGAAGGGCCCTCTGAGCATCAATATTCAGATGACGGTGGTTTGCTCCAAGAGATGCTCCATTTGATGAGCAGAGCCTCAAAGGCACGTCTTTCTGAGATGTTATCCGCACTCCGCCAACCGGTTATAGGCGAAAGAATCAGTTTTCCACTAGACGTCAATACCCTGCGTAATCTTTCAAAGGTCGAATCAATTGTGGTTGAAGTGGCTTCAGAGAGAAGTTTTTCGCCATCAGATTCAAGATTGCAGGATCGCCTAGGTGTTAAAAGACCACGCCTATCTCAAATCTGTAACCACTTGCAGAGGGCAGGACTTCTCGAAGTTCGCCAGGAGGGCCGTTCAAGGAAGTTCTCACTTACTAATGACGCTAGAGCCCAATTAATTGCTTGGGGCATGCTGGAGGTGAGTCAATGAGTTGGAGCGTCACACACTCATGGCAAGCAGAGGACAAATTGTCCTATCTCGTCGCTGCCGGAAATGATTTGGTGGTTTGCTCTGGTCTTGAATTGCAATTACTGGATTTAGATGCAAATTTACGTTGGCGCCAAGAGATGCCGTTCTTAATCCATTCAGCGGCATTTCAATCAGGTAAAATCGGTGTATTATGCGGCCATGGTTTCTTTGTGATAAATTCAAGTGATGGCACGCGAGTTACCGAAGGAAGGAGCACAAGGGGAGGGTTCAGTGATATTTTGGCACGCCCTGGAGGTGGCTGGATACTTTCCTGCCGTGAGGGTAATCTACATCTGTTCAACGAAGAAGGTAGAGGATTAAGGCGTTTAGCTAGCGGAAAAGTTCGTCGTTTATTGGGTTGGTTCGACCGTGAACATCTGCTTTGGCAAGATGATGGTGGCCGCCTGCGATGCGCCAGATTAGCAAAACAAGATTCTCAAAGGGTATTGGAAGAGAGGATTTGGAGCTGGGTTAGCCGAATGTTCGATGGGCGTTGTCTTTTACAGTCAAGTGATGGATCTCTATGGGAAGGAATACCTCATCCATTTGGTTGGGATTCCCTTGAGAAAATCCAGGACGCCTCTATAGAGCCGATGTCTGCTATCAGGGGGGGCGACGGTTGGTGGTTGTTGGGAATAGATGGTGTGATGACTAATATCAGTGGGATAGATACCCCTGATAAATTGGAAACCACTGTATTAGGAAAAGATCTCGGGCATCTATTAG
>Ga0209709_10000796_pt1 | contig 29770 bp, 26 predicted proteins | sample ArcticOcean_MG_C_2_FD_187435 | JGI IMG/M metagenome (GOLD analysis project Ga0209709, IMG submission 187435) | Marine microbial communities from western Arctic Ocean - ArcticOcean_MG_CB4_136 (SPAdes) (version 2) | ecosystem: Environmental > Aquatic > Marine > Oceanic | place: Arctic Ocean... | reverse complement strand
AAAGGGTAAATCTATTTGAGCAATACCATCTTCTTTGTCTGCCTAAAATCTCCTACTTCTATTGTATACAGGTATAATCCTGCTGATACTGGCTGTCCTTGGTTGTTGGTAGCATTCCATTGGATTGATTTATATCCTGCTGTTTGTGAGCTATTTATAAGTATTTTAACCTGTCTACCTATTATATCATAGATTGTTATATTGACCAATTCATCTTCAGGAAGATCATACCGAATTGTTGTGACTGGGTTGAATGGATTGGGGTAGCTTTGGAAGAGATGGTATGTGTTCGGGACAGGATTATTTACTAATATGGATAACCCTGAATTTGAATATCCAGGCGTTGGTACCAAGAATACCCATTCATTACCCCCATCCGATATTCTGCCATAAGATAGATCAGTAGTTTGAAAATCAAAAGATACCTGGTCAATAATAGTTGTACCATCCATATCTGTTAAGACAAGTGTTTCTCCAGTTGAATTCAATTTAAAATTCGTATGCAGACTTCCTTGTTCTTGATTTTCATCACACCAGATGAGTAGATGACCTCCAGCAGAAATCACAATTGCTGTATCCGTAAATTGCCATTGGGTCAGATTCTCCAGATCATCGGTTAAATATAACCCCGATAAGTTTAAAGCCTGATCAGAAGGATTATATAGTTCAACCCAATCATCAAATTCATTCGCTTCATCCATATTTGTTGTATTATTACTAGCTAATAATTCATTTATTTTTAATTGACTGATTAAGTGCCCCGGAACCTGAAATGGGTAGTCATCTGAATCATAGGTATAATAGGCACCTATATCAGCAGGGCTGCCATCATCGTCAGGACCAGGTTCAGGATCCCCTGCATCAATACAGGGCGAATTGGAATCCAGTTCAAAATTATAAATTGATTGATCTACAAAAAGTGGGTCAGTTAATAAATTTCCTTCACCTTCAAGCAATTCAGAATCAGAGAGAGTATAACTAGCAGAGATCATGGACAATTCATCAGCATAAATTGATAATGACAAATTGTTTGATAATATGGTATTGATTATTTCTGCAGAACCGCCGCCTGCTCCTTCGTTCTTTTCATAGCAGGATATAGTTGTATCATTATAGACAAATGTATTATTTAATACAAGTGCTTCAGAATTATCTTTTACTGCTAATCCATTATTACACCCTACAATTAAATTTCTATCTAAGATCACTGAAGAGCCCTGCCCCACGGAAACACCCTTATCCTTTGCATGGTAAATCAGGTTTGAAACAATAAGGATGTTTTCAGAGTTTTCGCCAATATCTATACCATCTGAATTAAATCCCGTAAAATTGTATATCCGGTTATTTTTGATGATCCCACTGGTGACACCATCCAAGTCGATAGCATCCGTGTCCTGTGCATCTGACCCATAAAATGTACAGTTCTCAATTAACGCATTTCCACTCTTAACATTGATATAATCACAGATGAAATCAGATGCTATTGAACTGCTGTTTATGATAATGGAACCGCCCTCGGCATAAATAGGAAATACAACATTCTCAATCTCAACATGATTTAAAATAATGTGAGAATGGATGCTGGATATTGCACCGTGATGAACCATTGGATCCACACCAGTAGAGGCGCCAGTCAATTTCAAATGCGAAATGGTTGAAGTATCTGTATCATTATGAAAACAAAGCGCTCCCCATCGATTATCTCCAATAGAACTATGAGAAATGATTCGCACTGGGTCTCCTTCAGCGCCATTGATAATGAACTGGCCATCCACTATGATATTCCCTTGTTCAGGCATCCTGATCTCAACACCTGCACTGAGCGTAAGTACCACGCCTGAAGGTATTGTTAGATCCTGGACAACTGCGTAGGGCTGCTCGTTGGTAAGCAGCGTGTTTTCCGTAATCACTTCCGGAAGCATTATTTCATTAGATAATTGAAAAACAGCTGTAAATAAACTATCGGTAATACAATTGTAATCTATACGAATGGAGTCTGAGACTCCTGCCCAACCAATGAACTCATAGCCAGGCGCAGGCTGTGGGTTTAACGAGATTGGTTTATTCTTAAAGTAGGCCCCCGCCCCATCGGGATTAATTACAGGAACATCATTTATGGATATCCGGCCCGATCCAGGTGGATCAATAGCCACAGTTATTTCAACCGTGCCATCCAGATCCAGTTCATTGATAAATTGGTTTTGAACTATCGTGTTCCTGTTTTGAGAAAACTGTTTTATCTCATCCAGTTCGTTGGACCACTGACCCATGCCAGACACCCCTCCTTCATCCCCCCAACGATCTATATGACGGGGCATTTCAAATGCAATTTTACTGCTCAAACTATCCACTATGGTTACAATTCTATCAGGTAAAAATGTATTACTGAGATGGGCTGCTGCCCGTTGAATAAACCTATCTTGAAAAAACGGACTATTCAGCAAATATTGGAATAGTTCGTAATCATTCATAAGATCATCAAGAAGATTAATTGAGCTGTTATTGACATTAAAACCACGGTCAAGATCAACTATCATCCACTGCCATTTCCCGTTGTCTTCTCGAGATCTCCACCATTCCCTGTTATGCCCCCAACTGGTATTAGCGCAATACACGGTCATCACAAGGTGATCAATAAAACTATCCACATTCATCCATTGTTGGATCTGATTATATACAGCAAGGTCATTCAGGTCGTTACTTAAAATATAATTGATCATTGTATTATAGTGATCCATACTGCCTTCAATAACCAGCAGTTGTGTCCCTGATGGTGTAGATGTGTATTCCAAGTGATCAATATTATCCGGATTAACGTTGAAGTTTTCGAAAAAATAATGAGTGTCAAATTTCTCTCGAATGTTATGTATGCCCCAGTATGCTCCATTCAAAAAAAGTGCAGAAGGCGCATAAGCCATATAACCACAATCCATCATTCCCGACACCAGGCTCTCGGTCATAGGGTCCCTTATCAACGTTTCTTCCCAGTCATCACCGCCGTTTCGGAATACAATTCTGGAAAAATTGGCTATCTGTTTATTACCAAATAATTGATAGTTAATAAAATCATGGCCAAAACGGTCTCGTGTATAGATCGTAAATGGCTTCTGGGGTTTAGTCCATATGTTGAGCCCACCAAGCCTGGCACCTGCATTGGCTGTAAATCTATGATCAGTTTCCGGAGTAAAATACTGTATGGTGACCGGTATTTCTCTTTGCTTAAACTCATTCTCATAAATACCAATATCTTCATCCCAAAGTGTTTCCGGCTCAGCCAGAAGAGATATGGTTGGCAGGTAACTCTGCTCATTGATAAAATAAGTTGAAACCATGATCTCGCCTGGGAGTTTATTCGTATCTATGGTTCGTGCTTTTAGAACCGTTGTGCTTTCAATAGCGATTGGATTAGTATAGAGACTGGCGTCTGTACCAGGTCGTGATCCATCAAGGGTGTAATAGATTTGTTCCGTATCTGACCCAACGGCGAGTTCAATGGTCTGGGAACCACCATAAAAGCCTGCTTCCAGTGATGCTTGTACCGGGCCTGAAACATCGGTACCGTTGGTTGCCATAGTGTTATTTAGCGCTCCAGGTGTGGGTTCACCAAAAAAAGACCAGATATTATCTTCAATAGTTCTGCCATAAGACACATCCGTGATTTGACCACCAAATGTAATTGAATCAAGCAATACGGTATTAGAATAACTGGTCCCATTTAATTCAAGATCAAAACTGATATCTGAACTGGTGCCACTGATTTGATGTATTTCAACTGCAACTATATTTTCACCATTTGTGAGGTTATTTGAAGATAAAGTCCATTCAAAAAATGTGTCTTCGTTACTTCCGCTCACTGTAGAACTTGCATAAGTATCATAGGATATTGATCCTGAAGGCATATTGCTTCTTATAACCTCGTTCCCATTTAAATAAATAACTGCACCGTCATCTCTCTTAAGGCTGAAGGTCAGGGTCTGAATATCTTCAGCGTTATTTACAGTAAACATACGCCGAAAATAGGTGCTGATATTTTTATCGTTTTCATCCAGTCCATAGCCCACGACTGTTACTTCATCGCCATCACCATAACCCAGTTCACCATAACCGGAATTCCAGCCTTCATCATCAAAATCAATCTCTGTCCATGCAGATCCCTGATCAGAACCATCATCCAGATATTTCCACAGTACTCCCTGTTCTATTAATAAATTATTTTCATCCTGATCTGCCATAAACAGGCCTAACTGTTCACCAGTTTTACTGAGTTTGAAATTTGTGTGATAGTGCTGAGTTGTAAAGTCATCCCAGGGCCAGTAGGGTCTGGTGTAAACCTGGCCGGGACTCTCATTGTAATCGTCTGCCCAAATGATCAAATACCCTTCGGCATTAATGACTGTACCATCCGGAATTTTCCATTTTAAGGGATCTTCAAGATTATCCGTTAAAAATATACCATCCAAGCTGTATGATGTTGCACTCGGATTATACAGTTCAATCCAATCCGTATAATCATCAAAATCATACATTTCCGGATAGGTTATTACATTTGATGCCATAAACTCATTTATTAAGATCTCTTGGGAATAACTGATGCTATTATAAAGCAGGGGAAATAATAAAATTATTCTATAGATCATATGAAAAATTTAAAAATTTCTATGTATGACAGACGCATCTTCTTCTACTTAAAATATATGAATGGGGAATCTGTGTCAATTTTATCAACAAAAACCAACTACCGGGCGGAAGTTAAATATTCATTATATATATTTTTGAACCATCTATAAAATATATAAACACTTCCAATTATGAGAATTAAATATATCATTGGAGCACTATGAATGCTTTTATAGAATTCTGTGTTATTTATCAGCAACCACATTGCAGTTGATAAAAAACCAGCGAAAACCAAACATCTAGAAAGTAATTGACCCACAAAATGATTTAACCTATTTAAGCTTTTAGGAAATTTATAAAACAATGAAATCCAACTTTGTTTTTTTCCAATGTAAACATGTCCTATAAAATGACTAAAACTATACCCCTTTTCACTTGGCACTAAATTAAACGTTTGAAAGGTTGCAAGATAGTAGGCGTAAATCACATATATACTTAAAGCTACAATAACAACAAGCAAAGGAGTCCAACCAAAACCAAAAATTGAAACTAATGGATTTGCTTCCTTGCCTAAATCTGGTGTATGTCGGTAGGTTGAAAATGCATCAAACCATCTGGTCAATAATATCCAAATAGTTGTTATTGTAAACTTTAGTTTTTTATTCATCTTTAAAATTTAATGTTGGTAGATATGTTTCTGTTCATAATAAGTATAATTATTAAATAAAGTTCAATAATATAAAAACATCCACCCATCGGGTTATGAACCTGCCATAATGTTATAATCCTATCACCACTCAAATGGACCATCCACCACTTTCCAGAAATAAAGCGATGCTACAGTTCGAAAAGGTTTCCACTTTTCAGCTCTTTCTGTCATGGCTTTTGGTGTAGGCAATTCTTTTAATTTAAAATACTGTTGAAACCCTTTTTGAACACCCAGGTCGCCGGAAGGGAAAACATCTGGTCGATTTAAAGTAAACATGAGGAACATTTGTGCTGTCCAGGGGCCTACACCTTTGATCGCAACTAATTGTTCCATAATAGCATCATTAGAAAGATTGCCCAAGTTCCTATAATCAATGGCCCCGTCTAAGAAAGCTTGGGATATATTCTTGATGTATTTTGCTTTGGCGTTTGAGAGCCCAACAGAACGAAGAATTTCATGGTCTGTTTTTAATACATCATCCGGGGAAGGATAATCCTTTCCGTGATACAATTGAATAAATCGATCCGAAATGGTTTTAGCAGCGTTTCCACTTAACTGTTGATAAATAATGGCGCGAGTCAGCGAACGGTAATAATCTGTTTCCGGTTTCAGGTCTTCTATCTGAAATGCATCCAAAAGCGAGACCAATTCAGGATCCAATTTTCTTAAAGCGTTTACCGCTTTTTGAATTGAAAGCCCTTCAGGCTTTTTTACAGACATATATTTGCATTCCGCTTTCTTCATCCATAGAAGTGCCATCGTAATCACCAAATTTTTCATTGATTACCAGGCCAACACTACTGATTAGAATATCCATAAAATGCGGATAGAACATACGCATGCTGTATGTGTACTTATCCAAATCTAATTCACCATCCCGTTCCAATCGCCATGTTAAGGAATTGACTTGGGTCTCTTGATCAAATTCATTTGACTCCATAATTCTGCACCGATTTCCATCAAAGTTAAAGTAAGGTGTTGCAGGAAATAACCTACCTTCTTCACGATATAAAAAAGATGGATCAGGAATAAAAATGGAGACCAAAAAAGTACCATTATCAGTTAAGTGATTATGGACCGACTGTAGACACCGGCTCGCATCATCATCCGTCAAGTTATGTAGAAATGAATTAAATCCAATAAAGATGAAATTAAAAGATTGTTCTAAATAGAATTGTCGCATGTCATGATGAAGAAATGTAGCTTGATCTCCACATTTATGAATGGCTCTATGCAAGAATGCATCACTGCTATCAATTCCAGTATAATCTAGCCCAAGGTCTAAAATAAACTTTGCCAATCTACCGGTTCCGGCGGCTAATTCTAAAACGGGTCCCCCGGCTTTTTTCGCAAGGGTGGTAATTAGATCTTTATCATAACTGTAATTTTGGTGAATAGCATCATAGAGATCCGGTTTTGTATAAATATCAACCATGGTTATACACTACCTTGGTTCCAATGCCACAAAAGGCACAGAATTCACAAGATGCAGAAATACAACTTCTAATTCAGGACAACTAGATCTTTGGTTGTCTTATTCAAAACCTCACAATCATCTTCGTTGATGATCACGTCGTCTTCTATACGAACACCACCCCATCCCGCAATATATATCCCGGGTTCGATGGTCATGACATTGTTTACTTCCAAAATGGATTTACTTTCCGGATTAAACCTTGGGGACGTATGAATCTCTAATCCCAGTCCATGACCTGTGCCATGAGTATAATATTCACTATAGCCCATTTCTTTAATATAGTCTCGGGTTGAAGCGTCCACCACATTACAGGCAACACCTGACTTGGCTGTATTACACCCGCGTTGCTGGGCTTCTTTTACAATTGCATAGACTTCCTCATGTTTTTCTGATGCTTTACCCACCACAGGGGTACGAGTCATATCCGCATGATACCCGCCATATTTCGCAGCTGCATCAATCACAATGAAATCTCCAATTTGGAATTCCCGGTCTGTTGGAATTGCATGAGGCAAAGCACCATTGGATCCGGTAGCTACAATAGGAGAATAAGCTTCCCCTTCTGCATATTCACGGTATTTGGAAACCATAGTATTGGCAACCTGTTTTTCCGTAAAACCCGGACGAAGCATGGGAAGGATCTCTTCATATACTTTATCAGTGACTTCCACAGCCGTACGCAAGCAGGATAATTCATGTTCATCTTTAACGGCTGCCAGGCCTTCAAGGATCATGGATGAATTTTCCCATTTCGTATTAGGAAATGCTTCTATCATGTTTCCATATTGAGCAAAACTCATATGGTCACCTTCAAATGCCAACTTGAAACCATTTGGATTTAGATTGTTTTTCCTAATCTGAGAAAAGTGAGAACTCATATCGATGAATCGTTCAAACCCTTTCACCTGCGCCTTAGATTGTTCAATATATCGGCCATCCGTGATAAAATATTGACCGGATGGAGTTACTAAACAGGATGCGGCGGAACCAGTAAAGCCTGAGATATATCGAATATTGGTTAGATTAGTGATGAGGATGCCATCCAACCCTTTTTCCGCAAGAACGTTTTTTAAGTTTTCCTGACGCGTTGTATAAATTGTATTGTTCATGATAGAATTAATCCTTTTGAAATTTTGCAATTAATGTTTCAATAACGTCTCGTTCCAATGAAATTGATTCGGGACTTTCCCCTTTTTCTTCTAAAGCATCCAAGACTTCCAATGCCTGGTCAAATAACCCTTGATTCTTGAGGACCGCAACTAAAGTAAATGTAGCCAATCGAGAACTAACCTGTAATGGTTCTGTCCGTTGATCTAATAAAGGTTTAGGAACAATGTTGGGCTCCGGAGGCAACGCGATCTTTTTAGGTGCCGCTTGGCCCTTAGTGACTCTTTTTGGCTTCAGAATCTTTTTCTTTGGTTTTTTATCATCGCCTGGTTCAACTTTTTTAATAAATGCATGGGCCGTTTCATTTTCTGGATCCAATTCTAATACATGCTTCCATGATTTTAAAAGACGATTGGGTGCGCGCCCCAAAACTGTTTGGATCTCACACAACATTTTAGCGGCAGCAAGGTGGTCATCTGAAAATAATAGAACCTGTTCCAAAGCCGTTTCAGCTTCTTTCAGATTTCCTGCTAATTTTTCTATTTGAGCCAGGATAAATAAACCGGCAGAATCATTTTGATGATGTTTTAAACCAATGTCACAAACTTTTTTTGCTCTTTTTAGATCATTTTGGTTTAAATATAAGTTCGCCAATACAGGAAATAAAATTGTATCAAAATGATCAGCAAAATAGAGCTCGAGTTCAATTTGGTTATTAAGATTCATATTGCCACCGGTTGGTGTTAACCCAATCTGTGATATAATCGATAGTGTCTTGGACTGGAGTACCGGGCCCAAACAGTTTCCCTACACCTTCTCTTTCTAATTCTACCATATCTTTCTTTGGAATAATCCCACCTCCAACTAAAAGCACATCGTCTAACCCTTTTTCTTTCATGAGATCAAGCACATTACGAAAAATTGTATTATGTGCATTATTTAAACTGGAGAGGGCAATTGCATCTGCATCTTCCTGTTGTGCCGCAGAAACGATCATTTCCGGTGTTTGACGCAAACCTAGGTAGATCACTTCCATGCCGGCATCACGATAGGCCGCTGCCAATACCTTTATACCGCGGTCGTGACCATCCAGCCCGGGCTTAGCCATAATAATTCTAATTTTACGATCCATAGACGCGAAAATTAATGCAGGTCTCTGTCACTTCATACCCAAGATTCTTCAAGCGCTGGGCGCATTTTAATTCCTTTAGATTCGGTGTAAATTTAAAAGTCAAATGACAAAGGTTTAGTACCAGCCCAAAAAAATGAGAAGGCACTACGCCCTAAATGAAAGTTGTGCCTGGACATTTTTTCGAAAACTAATGCTAATAAAATTAATATTATAATTATATAAAATAGGGCAGTAATGGGTTACCATATTTTAAAAACGGATACAATAGACCTTCCACATATTCATGATCTAAATCAACATGCTCTCCCGGCCGTCAGCAGCATTACGCTCAATGATATGACTCAATTTCTTGAAATGGCTGATTATTTCCGGGTTATCAAAGTAAAAAATAATATTGCTGGATTTCTCATAGCGCTGGCACCGGGAAAAGATTATCATAGCCCTAATTACAAATGGTTTGAAAAAAAATACTCTCAATTCATGTATGTTGATAGAATTGTTATTGACCCGTCTTTCCAAAGCAAGGGACTTGGGCGAGCTTTTTATGATGATTTGAAAATGTTCTCCCAACGATACACGCCTATAATAACTTGCGAAGTGAATTTGAAACCAAAAAATGATGAATCTTTGCTTTTCCATAAAAAATATGGGTTCGAGCAAGTGGGAACCCAGGAAACCGATGGTGGGAAGAAAGAAGTTTCCTTAATGGTTTATAAAATTCCTTTATAAAAGGGAACAAATACCTGATTCCATATTCATTCAGTAAATTTAGAAATTATAAATCATTTCATAGGATGCCTTATGCCAAATAAACATCAATTAAATACAAAACTTATTCATGCCGGGGAACCCCAAAAAAAATATGGCGGCGCAGTGAGCATGCCCATTTTTCAATCATCCACCTTTGAATTTGACGGACAGACCGATTACCATGAATTGCAATATATTCGTCTGAACAATACGCCAAACCACATAGCTCTCCACGAAAAACTGGCTGCATTAGAAGGCGCTGAGGCTGCTTTGGTCACATCTAGCGGGATGGCAGCAATTTCTGCTTCACTTTTGGCTTTCTTAAAATCCAGGGATCATTTTCTGGCTCATGAATCCCTTTATGGCGGAACCCATAATCTCATAAGTGAAGATTTTCCCGATCTGGGTATTGAGTGCGATTTTATTGACGGTTGTGATCCAAGTAACTGGACAGAAAAACTGCGACCCGAAACAAAACTCATCTATGTGGAAACTATTACCAATCCCCTATTGGATGTATTGGATTTAGAGGCTGTAGTTCAATTTGCTAAAAACAATAATTTGATTTCCATCATTGATAATACATTCGCATCACCTGTTAATTACAGACCCATAGAAAATGGGTTTGACCTTTCTCTTCACAGTGCCACAAAATACTTGAATGGTCACACAGATATTGTAGCCGGGGCTGTTATTGGATCAAATAAATTAGTAACACAAGTACGACATAAACTGAATCACTTGGGTGGTTCATTAGACCCAAATGCTTGCTTTTTATTGCACCGGGGGATGAAGACCCTAGGCCTGCGCATGGAGCGTCAAAATTTTAATTCAAAGGAAGTTGCTAAATTTCTTGAGCAACATCCCAAGGTTACAAATGTGAATCATCCAGGACTGGAAAGCAGTGCCAGTCATGACCGGGCAAAAGCCCTGTTGGATGACTTTGGTGGAATGGTGAGTCTTGAAATCAATGGCGGAGTGAAGGATGCAGATAGTTTTATATCACATTTGACACTATTTATCAACACAGCAAGTCTAGGCGGTGTGGAATCCCTGGTAACACGCCCAGTACAAACATCTCATTCCGGTATGGAACCAGAAGAGCGAATAGCGGCGGGAATCAAAGATGAATTAATCCGCTTATCTATTGGAATCGAAGATGCAGAAGATTTGATTTCTGATTTAGGACAGGCACTGGAAAAGATCTAATCTTTACTGTTCAGGACAAAGGTGACTGGTCCATTATTCACCAGCTCCACATCCATCGTAGCGCCAAATTCTCCGGATTCAATGGGAACACCGCCCTTTTTTATTTCTGACATAAAATATTCGTAAAGTCGGTTCCCATCATTCGGTGTTGCTGCTTTTATGAAACTGGGACGACGACCTTTTTTTGTATCGCCACATAAGGTGAACTGGCTAATGACCAATGCAGAGCCATTCACATCTTTAATAGATAAATTCATTTTATCATTTTCATCATTGAAGATGCGAAGTCCGCAAATTTTATTCACAAGAAATCCTGCATCATTTTCAGTATCATTTTTCTGCACACCGAGAAAAATTACCAATCCATGTGAAATTTCGCCTACTATCTTATCAGAAACAGTAACCTTTCCCTGGGAGCATCTTTGAATAACGGCAATCATTTGTTTTTAATACCCTGAACTCATCAAAGAACCAGTGAAAAACAGTGTGAATTGTGGTCGTTCAATAAACTTAGAATGAAGCCCCTTATTCCACCCAAACATTATCCTTCCCATACTTTGTTCTAAGTAATCGGACAAATGCCTTATCGGTGGATATTTTAATATTATGCGCCATGACTTTCATGGGACGGGGCGACCCATTATTGGGTAAATGGAAAACTAATCGACATTCACCGGGATACTGCTTGGCAATGGTCATAAGTTCATCAACCTCTTCTGGCGTGGTTTCGCCTTGTGGAAATTTGATGTTGAGCCGTTGTGATAGCCTGTCTCGAACCCTGTCCACTGTAATGATCTCGTCCCCCATAATCTTTATATCAGAGAAATCGGTATTTTCCGATGGCTTGCCTTTTACAAATACCACATTTCCTTCTTCAATCAAATTACCATAGGATTTGAAACAATCACTGAAAGCGATCACTTCTGCATGACCGCCTAAACAATCCAGATCGAAAAAAGCCATTTCACGATTCCGACGGTCGAATCGTTTAACAATCCGAGTAACCATACCACCTATAACAATCGTATCTTTCTTGGAGAATTCTTGCTCTTCTCCAAAAGTAATGGATGTGAATTCTTCTAGGTCTTCAGCGTGTTCTAAAAGTGGATGTCCAGTCACGTAAAGTCCTAATACTTCTTTCTCTTTTTCTAATGATTCCTTTTCTTTCCAATCTGCCATATTCTGGAGATCTGGTGTTTTGATCAATTCATCATCTTGACCTCCGCCGCCAAACAGATCCACCTGATTTCGGTCTTTTTCACTTTGCATTTGCTGGCCGTATCTTATTGCTTCATCTACAGCGGAAAATTTTTGTGCGCGATTACCTTCTACTGAATCCATTGTTCCGGACATGATTAAACTTTCCAGAACACGTTTATTTACTTTCTGCTGATCTACCCGAGCGCAAAGATCAAAAATAGATTCATATTTTCCATTCTCACCTCTTTCTTCAATGATAGTTTCCAATGCTTTTGCTCCCACATTCTTAATGGCATTTAACCCATAAGAAATGGTGGATTTATTCACGGGACGAAAATCTTCGAAAGATACATTAATGTCAGGTGGAGTCACTTCAATTCCCTGCTTTTTGCATTCATTGATCAATATTACAACCCGGTCGATAGTGCCCATCTCACTAGTGAGGTTCGCACTCATAAACTCTGCAGTGTAATGTGTTTTCAACCAAGCTGTTTGATAAGCCACATAAGCATAAGCCGTAGAATGACTTTTATTGAATCCGTATTGTGCAAATTTCTCAATCAAAGCAAAAATATTTTCTGCTTTTTTCTTTGAAATCTTTTTACTTTCTGCTCCTTCAACAAACTTGATTGATAATTCATCCATGAGCGATTTGATCTTTTTCCCCATAGCTCTCCGCATAATGTCCGCTTCAGCAAGTGTAAATCCGGCAATTTCATGAGCGATCTGCATCACTTGCTCTTGGTACACAATAATCCCGTATGTTTCTTTCAGTATGGGTTCCATAAGTGGATGGGGATAAGCTATATTTTGCTGTCCATGCTTCCGAGAAATGAAATCATCTATGTTTTTCATAGGACCCGGGCGATATAACGCATTCATGGCAATAAGGTCTTCAATCACAGTTGGCTTCAGTTTTTTCAAGAACTCCCGCATGCCTGATGACTCAAATTGAAAAACTCCGATTGTCAAACCTTTGGCAAAAATTTCATAGACCTTAGCATCATCCAATGGCAATTTTTCTATATCAACTTTTTCACCTTTTTGTTCGATCAATTTCACAGCTTTATCGATCACGGTCAGTGTTCTGAGACCTAGAAAATCCATTTTTAATAGGCCCAATTCTTCAAGGCCTTTCATATCATATTGACTTGTAACATCTCCAGAAGATGATCGATAAAGTGGAACATAATCAGTGAGATCCCCAGGCGCTATTACCACACCTGCAGCATGGATAGATGCGTGGCGGTGCATCCCTTCCAATACCTTGGCATGAGACATTAATTCTTTATAATCTCCTTCCGAAAAACCCTGAAGATCATGGCTTTTTTCAACGGCAGCATCTAAAGTAATATTTAACTCATTGGGGATGGCCTTGGCAATTTTATCCACTTCGCCAAAAGGATAACCCATGACGCGACCTACATCTCGCACTACCTGTTTTGCTTTCATTTTCCCAAATGTAATAATCTGGGTCACGGAATTATCACCATATTGATCTTTGATATAATCAATCACTTCTCCGCGTCTTTCAATACAAAAATCAATATCAATATCAGGTAAGCTGATTCGTTCAGGGTTTAGAAATCTTTCAAAAAGGAGATTGTATTTCAATGGATCGATACTTGTAATGCCAAGCGCAAAGGAAACTATACTTCCAGCAGCAGATCCCCTACCTGGCCCCACCGGAATCTTCATATCTTTAGAATATTTGACAAAATCTGCCGTAATTAAAAAGTATCCAGCGAAACCCATATTTCGAATGACCAAAAGTTCATGATCAATTCGTTTCTGGATGTCTGGGGTTATTTCTCCATAAAGTAATTCTGCCCCTGCCTGGGTTAACATTTTTAAATATTCATCTGAATCTTGGGTAGGTGAGTTTTCCGGGATTGGGAAATTGGGCAAATGGTATTCGCCCATACGTAATTCCACATCAATACTGTCTGCGATCTTCCGCGTATTCTCAATCGCCTGTGGAAATTCCTTGAAGAGGGTGTGCATCTCATCTTGAGTTTTAAAATAAAATTCCGGTGTAGCATATCGCAAGCGGTTGGGGTCACTACGCTCTTTCCCGGTACCTAGACAAATAAGAATATCATGTGCTTCCCAATGAGACTGTTTTGCGTAGTGTGCATCATTGGTGCAAACTAACGGTAGATTCAGATCCGCCGCCAGTTTCTTCATATTCTTAATATTGGCTTCCTCTTCAGGGATGCCGTGATTCTGAATTTCTAGATAATACCGATCAGGGAATATTTCCGCGAATCTGAGCGCTGCTTCTTTTGCGCCTTCATAATCACCTCGAAGCATTTTCTCCGGTACTTCACCTTTCAAACAAGCCGACATACAAATAAGCCCTTCGCTGTATTGCCGAAGAAGATCTACATCGACTCGTGGCCGATAATAAAATCCTTCTAAATAACCGGCGGTCACCAACTTCATGAGATTTTTATAACCGGTATAATTCTGAGCAAGAAGAATCAGATGATTGTTTCCCCAACCGCCTTCCGCAGTCGTTTTTTTTTCAAAACGAGACCCCGTTGCTACATAGATCTCACACCCGATGATGGGCTTGATGCCTGCTTTCTTCGCTTCTTTATAATAGGGCACCACACTGAACATATTTCCATGTTCCGTTAGGGCAACTGAATCCATTTTTAAATCATCAATGGTATTAACCAGTTGGTCGATGCGCTGTGCACCATCTAGCAGACTATAGTCCGAATGGTTATGTAAATGGACGAATTCAGATGTCATTAAAATGCTCCTGCATATATGGCAATCAATCCTATAAGAGTACTAAATTTTAAGATCCGGGCACCGTGTGTTGCGGACGAAATTCCAGGATTGTTCAATAGAGAAACTACAACTACACCCAATGGAATCTCAACGCCAAGAATCAACAAAATGCCATACCAAATGCCATAGGTTCCATATAAATATGGGATAAAAGCACCCACGCCAATACAAGCTGACAAAAAGATGGAAAGTTGAATCGATTTTTCGATTCCTGCTGTAATTGGAAATGTTTTAAGGCCCGCAGATTGGTCTCCTTCCATGTCTGCAATATCTTTCACCAATTCCCTCACTAATGTGAGGCCAAAGGCTAGAATCATTGGAATCCACATGGGCGACATATTATTAAATGCTGCACCACAAAACAGGAACGATAAACCTAAAATAAAAGCAACGATCATGTTGCCAATCAAGGGCATCCCTTTTAAATATTTAGAATACAGAACCATAAATGGCATGGCAATCACAATCCCTATCACTTTAGCCGCTTCCGAAAGTTCCAGACAGGCCAATGTGCCCATAGAAAACAGTAAAATGGATATAAAGAGAGCTGTTCGTTTTTTGACAAAGCCAGATGGAAGTGGGCGCATGGGACGATTGATTTTATCAATTTCATAATCCACCACGTCATTCAAGGCATTTGCAGCACCAGCAAAACACATGACCACTGCCATAACCAAAAGGAGCGTACCTGTATTATTGAGTGTACCTAAAATACCAGAACCAATTACCATAGCAAGTCCGCTAGTGAAAACATTTAATGGCCGGAGAAGTTTAATGTGGTAGTAAAATGTGTTCATTTTTTTAAATTAATCGATTTCTGAGCTTGTCGAAAAGTTCAATTAATTTACCAAGGATATATTGATTTATAATTTATTATAAAATGAACCGACCGTTTGACAAGTTCAAGGAATGGTCCCTTAAATTTCCACAACCAAAACCCGATCATTGCCATTATAATCCTTGATGAGTTTGGGTTCACCATAACCTGTGTTTTCAAAAATAGCTTTTACTTTTTGTGGGTGTTCTCCCAGACCCACTTCCAGAATTATCCATCCACCGGTCTTCGCCAAATCTTTACCAATTTCAGCGAATCGCTGATAGAATGTGAGTCCATCTTTTTCATCGGTAAGCGCGATTGTTGGCTCAAAATCCCGGACATCCTTCATGAGCCCATCCATCTCACTTTGAGGGATATACGGAGGATTGGACACCAATAAATCAAATGGGCCATCTGGAATGGTACTTAAAAAATCCAATTCTTGAAAGGAAACGTTCCCCACAGAGAATTTTTCTTTATTCTCATTGGCAATGCCAATTGCAGCATCTGAAATATCTAACCCTAAAACAGTGGATTCGGGGAGTTCTAGTCCCAATGTTGTGGCAATACATCCGGAACCGGTTCCCACATCCAAAATATTCTGGGATTTGATGCTTTTCAGTTTATCTATAGCTATATCAATTAGCCGTTCTGTTTCCGATCGAGGAATTAACACATGTTTATTTACTGAAAATTCCCGGCCATAAAAATCACATGAACCAGTAATATATTGGAGAGGCTCTTTTTTCAAACGTCTTTTCACCCAAGCCCGAAGTGTTGCAAGTTGAGTTTGTGATAGAGGCTCTTCAAACCTTAGGTAAACATCCATTCGGTTACAATTTAGTAATGCACGAAGAAGCCATTCAATCTCAGCTTTAGGATTCTCAAAACCCTTCTCTTTAAAATAGGATTCCGCCCAGTTGATGAGATCAATAATGCGCCAAATTTTTGGCATTAAATTATTTTCAGCAGAGAATTATCGAAAAATGAGATGGGAATGAAATAGGCATTATTCCGTTTCGGCAGCAAGGTATTCCTGCTGTTCAGCGATCTTTAATTGCTCAATAATCTCTGTAATGTCCCCGTCTAATATTTCGTTCAGTCGATAAGTTGTAAAATTAATACGATGGTCTGTTACGCGGCCTTGGGAAAAATTATATGTACGTATCTTGGCAGAACGATCCCCCGTTGATACCAAACTTCGACGTTCTGCTGCGCGTACCGCAGCTGCTTTTTCCTGTTCTGCTGCAAGCATACGGGATTTCAATACTTTTAATGCTGCAGCTTTATTTTTATGTTGGGAAGATTCATCCTGGCAGGTTACTACCAATCCTGTAGGAATATGGGTTATGCGGATGGCAGATTCTGTTTTATTCACATGCTGCCCACCGGCACCACTGGCACGATAGGTGTCAATTTTTAAATCAGCATCCAAAATTTCAATATCAACATCTTCTGCTTCCGGCATCACAGCAACCGTAGCAGCTGATGTATGCACCCTTCCACTCGTTTCCGTTTTGGGTACACGCTGAACACGGTGAACACCGCTTTCATATTTCAGCATCCCAAAAGCACCTTTGCCCTGCATGGCAACAATCGCTTCTTTCATACCGCCAATACCTGTTTCAGATGAATTCATTATTTTGAAAGTCCACCCATTTCGCTCTGCATATCGGGTGTATATACGAAAAAGATCTGCAGCAAATAATGCAGCCTCATCCCCGCCAGTCCCAGCCCGAATCTCTAAAATAAGATTCTTATTATCCATGGGATCTTTTGGCAAAAGAAGCACTTTGATTTCTGCTTCAATATTTTCCTGCTGGGCTACTAAATCACCCAATTCTTGCTGGACAATTTCTTTTAAATCATCATCATCGCCATCTAATATTTCTTTATCATCTGCAATTTGATCTAACACAGAAATGTATGCTTTTCCCACATTTACAATACCTTCCATTGCGCTATGCTCTATGGCAATGGGTGTTAGTTTATCCTGATTTCCATATATTTCTGGGTCAGCCATTTGCTCCGCCAGATGAGCATGTTTAACAATAATGGCTTCTAATTTTTTTCTCACCCAATGGCCTCTGCTGTATATTCTTTTCCAACCATATCTTTGTATTTATCCCCAAAAGCTTCTTTCAGTGCAGTGATAGAAACCACCACCATATCATCTTCCGGCTGTTTTGTGGTAATATTCTGAAGCAAGAGACCCGGTTTTTTCAAAATAGAAAAAAAGATAGAATCACTTTTAGATGAGAGTTTGATTAATTCATATCCAATACCAGAAACAAATGGAATCATAGGTAAATGAAACAAGAGGCGGATTGGCAAAGAGATTGTTCCAAGAAAATAAATAACGATGGTATCCACCATTGCAAAAACAAGTATCGCGGTTAAAAGTACAATAAATAAAAAACTAGTGCCACATCTTGGATGTTGTGTTGGAAATGATTGAGCATTTCCCACATTGACATCTTTGCCTGATTCAAAATTATAAACTACTCGATGTTCTGCTCCATGATATCTAAAGAGACGATTCACATCTTTAAATAATGAGATCGCCAATAAGTAGACGACAAAAAACGTAATTCTAAAAGCTCCAGATGCAAGATTAAACCATAACACTTCTTTCTCAATATTCATGAGTTTTGTGGTAATCCACATTGGCGCCACCATAAAAAGTGTTACTGCAAGCCCAATAGCAAAAATGGTGGACAAGAATTCCGCGATCTTACTTTGTTCTCCTTCTTCTGGCATGGCAATATCAACAGAATACTGAAGTGTGGCCATCCCCATTTTCATGGCTTCAAACAAGGATGCCATCCCACGGAGAATGGGTTGTTTCCAAAAATTTGATCGTTCCGTAATAGATTGAAATTCATTTTTCTGAACATGAATCTTTCCATCAGGATCTCGAACCGCAGTGGCATAAGCACCGGGCACACGCATCATCACCCCTTCGATAACAGCTTGTCCACCAACTAGAATGGATGGTTTCATGGTCAGTAATAATAAAGCTCGTTTCATTTTGAATAAAAAAATGGCTCTACCCCAGTATTAAAAACTGTTCGCAGAGCCATTGACTAGAAATGCAGTTATTTACGGCCGTATTTACGGTTGAATTTCTCGATACGTCCTGCTGTATCCACCAGGTTTTGTTTCCCTGTAAAAAACGGATGAGATTTATTCGAGATCTCAATCTTGCATAACGGATATTCATTTCCGTCATCCCATGTAATCGTTTCTTTTGTGTTTACAGTGGACCGTGTCAGGAACGCATAATCACTTGATGAATCTTTAAAAACCACCAATCGGTAATTATTCGGATGAATTCCTTTTTTCATGGTTCACTCCTATTAAACAATTTTTTCTAGAACGGATCGAACCCGCTCAATACCTTTTTCAATGATATCTGTGCTTGTTGCATAAGAAAATCGTATGTGCCCAGGGGCACCAAAGCCATCACCTGGTACTGTAACAACATTTGCACAGCCCAAAATATACTCAGAAATATCAAAAGTATCTTTCAATTTCTGACCATTCCCCACCTTCCCTAAATAATAACTGAAGTCCGGAAATACATAAAAGGCGCCACCGGGAACCGCACAAGTAACTCCTGGAAGCTCATTCATTAATTTAACAATAAAATTGCGTCTTTCTTTAAATGCCGCTTTCATATCTTCAACACAAGATTGATCACCTGTGAGTGCTTCAATACCTGCCTTTTGACCAATAGAGTTTGCGCAAGATGTGGCTTGACCCTGAAGCTTAGACATAGCTTTGATAATATCTCTTGGTCCTGCTGCATAGCCAATTCGCCAGCCTGTCATTGCGTAAGTTTTTGAAAGGCTTAAACAGGTCACCACATTGGCAGCTATTTGGTGTTGGCGATTTAATTTTTCTGTGCTCACAAATTCTCCGTCATAAACCAATCGCTCATAACACTCATCAGAGATCACGACCCAATTATTTTCCTTGGCAATGCGAAGCAAACGAAGGATGGCTTCTTCTCTCCAAATTCCACCCGTTGGATTAGATGGAGAATTCAATATAACACCTTTAATATTGGGTGATAATTTATTTTTTAAATCATTAAAGTCAGGTTCGAAATTATTTTCTGGAATCGTTTCCACCAAAACCGGTTCAGCATCTGCTAATCGAACAAATTCTGGAAAAGAGACCCAATAAGGACGAAAAACAACTACCTCATCACCTTCATCAAAAAGAGCCTGACAAACATTATATAGACTTTGTTTTTCACCATTTGAAACAAGAATGTCCGCCGGTTCATAGGTAATCCCATTTTCCCGTTCCAGTTTTTCACAAATAGCCTTTCTGAATTCGATCATTCCCGGGCCAGCAGTGTATTTTGTGAAGCCATCATCCATGGCTTTTTTTCCGGCTGCAATGATATGAGAAGGCGTATTAAAATCAGGTTCCCCCACCGAAAAATTGATTACATCAATTCCTTCAGCGCGCATTTCCGCTGCGCGAGTGGCCATTTGTAATGTAAAGGATGGTTGAACCTTATGGACGCGGTTCGCCAGTTTATAGGTCAAAATTTATGTTGCCGTTTATGGTGTTTTTCGGTGTTGAATTTCGCATCATCTCTCGAATCTTGCGAATCTTCGGAAATTTGATTGCCGGTATTGTGACTATCATCTTCAATGTCAAATTCTTCTGAGAAAACCCTGCCGGTTCTTTGAGGTTTTTGTTTTTGTTTTTGTTGACCGCCATGTTTATGACTTTTTTTGGTTGGATGACCAGATCTACCTTGTTTTTTAGGCTTATTGGTTGATTGTTGAGCAGCCTTTTGACTTTTTGATGCTGATTGACGTCTACGTCTTGGTTTTGGTACATCGGATGCTGATATACTTTCTAAATCATGGTCCTGCTCTGTTATTGGTTCAGGTGCCTTTTCCGATACCTCCTGCTTCAATTCATTCTCGTTAAATGTAAAAGAATCTGGATTAAACATTCCATAAATAGTTCCAAATCCACGGGTAATGCCATTGCCTACACCAATATAATTTGGCAGAACAAAATTAGTTTTGAATTCTCCCATAAATGCGCCCCATTTATTTTCATCTACAGGACGAGGAAACAAGCTGGTAACTTTGACCTTTGTTAAAACATTATCTTCAAGATTGATTCCAACCTCATTCGCAAGAAAAATGATATTTTGTCCAAGAAGACGATTTAAAAATGACGGTTTTTCCTGGTTGGTTAAAAATCGATATTTACCTCCAGTCATTTGATTCAAAGCAACCCAAGGTGTAATAAATCGATACCGAACCAACCGGCTTGACGGTACAAATTGATCTTCTACTTTCTCAATATCACAATCTTGAGCTTCAAAAGTAATATTTCCAAAATCAAACATTTCAAATTTTTCAGCTAATGATAATACAGGATCAACTCCTTCATGAACTCCAATAATATAAATCTGTTCATTCAAGATCTTAACTTGAACTCTTGGGTAAAGAAAACGATCTCTGTAAGATCCATCCAACATAGGAATTATTGATTCATCAGGATATTGACGCATAAAGACACCTTTGACCTGATATGGTGTTTTCCGAACCGGCTTATCGGTGATAACCCTAACTACTACTGATTTTATATTTGGAAAAGTATCACTCATAATACTTATAATTTACCCGGAAGTTTATTGGCTCATGGTATCCAAGAATTCGGCATTGGATTTGGTCCGTTTCATACGATCCTGCATAAACTCCATGGCTTCTAACACCTTCATGTCGTTTAGCAATTTGCGAAGGATCCACATTCTACCTAATGACTTACGGTCTAAGAGGAGTTCTTCTTTCCGTGTGCCGGAGCGAACAATATCAAATGATGGATACATCCTACGATCGCTTAATTTACGATCCAGAACTAATTCCATATTTCCAGTCCCTTTGAATTCCTCAAAAATCACCTCATCCGCCCGACTGCCGGTGTCAATCAGGGCTGTTGCAATGATTGTTAGACTCCCGCCTTCCTCTGTGTTTCTTGCGGCGCCAAAAAACTGTTTCGGTTTTTTCAAAGCATTGAAATCTACACCGCCTGACAATATTTTCCCGCTATGTGGAATTACTGCATTGTGTGCTCGTGCAAGTCGAGTAATACTGTCTAATAAGATTACAACATCATCTCCGAATTCTACCATGCGTTTTGCTTTTTGTAAAACCATATCGGCGACAGAAACATGGCGTTCCGGCGGCTCATCGAAGGTGGAACCAATTACTTCAGCATCCACATTTCGTTTCATATCCGTTACTTCCTCCGGCCGTTCGTCGATGAGTAAAACGATCCGTTTTGTTTTGGGATGATTCTTGCTAATAGCATTTGCCAGCTTTTGAAGTAGAACGGTTTTCCCAGTTTTAGGCTGTGCAACAATAAGTCCACGCTGCCCCTTACCAACAGGAGAAATTAAGTCCATAATCCGCATAGAAAGGTCTTTGGAATCAACTTCTAAATTGAATTTTTCTTCGGGATAAAGTGGTGTAAAATTGTCAAAAAGAATGATTCCCTTTAGTTTTTCAACCGAGTCTTCATTCACGGTTTCGACTTTTAATAAGGCATAATATCGTTCTTTTGATTTAGGTGGTCGGATTTGTCCGGAAATTAAGTGACCTGTTTTTAAACCAAATCTTTTTATCTGGGAAGGACTAACATATATATCGTCCGGACCTGGTAGATAGTTGAAATCAGGAGATCGTAGAAAACCATATCCGTCCGGCATCACTTCCAACACACCACGTGCGGACAATGCGTCGTCTTTTTTAGCTTGCGCCTCTAATATACGAACGGTTAGTTCTTGCTTATTGAGTCCGGACACGCCACCCTCAATATTAAGCTTTTGAGCTAATTCCGCAAGTTCACGAATCTGCAAAGATTGTAATTCATTAAGATCCATACAATAAAAACCTATTTAAATAATCATTGAATATTTGAAATTATAAGTCTCCGGGGAAACATAGGAGATATGAGAACTTACACTAAATAATACCTGAGTCAAAAGATATTTCAAATTCAGTAAATACCTCTTCTGCAATATAGTGACTTCCAAATATAACCCCAACTCCCGCATCTTTAATCAATGCTTTCAACTTGTTAATGCCGGATGAAACGGAGTCCACTGGTTCATTCTTAATACCGAAAAACATTAATTTTTCTGATAATTTTTGGGAATTCAATAATAGCCTGTTTTGGTCGGTCGTAACAAATAACTTAGAGAATTGCCCGGATAAGTTCTTTGTTAGAGAATTGAATTCTTTGTCACCTTTTAAACAAAACAATCCAATGATGGGCACATCTGGGTGCATGCTTCTAATTGTTTTTAGAAGAAAGGCTAAACCTTCTTCATTATGTGCCACATCATAATATAGACTATCATCCAACTGTTGGATCCGCGCAGGCCAACGCACCTTTCTTAATCCATAATGAATTATCTGATTTTGAAGTCCTGGCTCAAACTGGTTAATGCATTCTATCGCCAATGCTGCATTTAAAGCCTGATGCTCCCCAATTAGTGAAGTAATATATTGATCATCTTCGTACTGAAAATTCGTTCCGGAAGTTGTGGCGGAAATATTTGAAATAGCACCTAACTCTGTTACGGGCGCTCTTTTATCTTTCGCTTTTTTTAACAGAATATTTTTGACTTTTGGTATTTGTTTTGCAATAATTAATGGTACATCATTTTTAATGATACCTGCCTTTTCATTTGCGATTTTTCCAATATCTTTTCCCAAAATATCCATGTGATCCATAGAGATATGAGAGATTACTGTAACTTTAGGTTTAATCACATTGGTGGAATCCAATCGGCCACCTAATCCAGTTTCGATCACCGCCACATCCACTTTTTGTTCCTTAAAATAGTCAAAAGCCATGGCAGTAGTTGTTTCAAAAAAAGTGGATTCATTTTCTTGAACAAACGGGCCAACTTTTTTCATGAATGTGATAATTTGTTTATCAGGAATTGGGTAACCATTTATTCGTATTCTTTCATTAAACTTGATCAAATGGGGTGACGTATAAAGTCCAATATTTTTGCCAGATGCATGGAGGATACTGGCAATCATGGCGCAGGTGGATCCCTTACCATTCGTCCCAGCCACATGGATCATTGTAAGGTCGTCCTGCGGATTCCCTATAAAATCTAAAAGGTGAAAAGTGTGTTCTAACCCAAGCTTTATTCCGAGGCGCTGGAGATTAAAAAGAGACTTTAAAAGGGTAGAAAAATCAGAAGATGTCAACGTGGGTGATTGCACTGATATTTGCGTGAACAAATCGTCCGGCAAGCGCCTCAAAGGAATCCCGAGAATCTGTAACACAGCAATGTATCTTACCCGTATTTTCATTAGAAACTATATTGTTTTTACTCAATACAGAATTAACAGCCGCAGCGGTTGCTTCACCAGAATCAACAAGAGAAACATCTGATCCCAATACTTGTCTCAGAATTGATTTTAGTAATGGATAATGGGTGCACCCCAAGATTAATGTATCCACATTTGATCGTTTGATAGGCTCTAAATAAGCGGTAGCTATGGCTGTTGGAACATCACCTGAAACCCAGCCTTCCTCAGCTAAAGGTACAAAGAGAGGGCAAGCCTGGCTCACAACGGAAATTTGATCATTCGCTGCTCTTAGCCCATCGCCATATGCATCCGACTTAATTGTGGCATTGGTTCCTAAAACACCAACCCGTTTATTTTTTGTGATAGAGATTGCAGAATGAATGCCCGGTTCGATAACCCCTATAATGGGCAAATCAAATTTTGATTTAATATAATCAAGAGCCAACGATGAAGCCGTATTGCAGGCAACTACAATCATTTTAGAGTTCTGATCAACCAACCATTGTGTGATCTCATTCGTAAATTCCTGAATTCGTATCTTACTTTTATTTCCATAGGGAACCCGGGCTGTATCCCCCACATATAAAATTGATTCATTCGGCAAGGCTCTTGCCAATGCATCCACAACGGTAAGTCCGCCAATTCCAGAATCAAATACACCAATAGGCCTATTATCCATCTTTATTCCTCAGCCAACAATTTTTCACGAGAATATTTAAAATGCTTGATTCCTTCATATATCGCATTAGCAATCATCTGTCTATACTCTCCTTGTTTCAATTTTTTCTCCTCAGCAGGATTGGAAATAAACCCAACTTCTACTAACACATTGGGCATGGATGCACCGTACAAGACATAAAACCCTGCTTGTTTTACGCCACGATTTGGGGTGGTTAATTTTTTATCCAATTCCATTTGTATAATGGCTGCAAGATCCTCGCTTTCTTTCAAAAACATACTTTGCGCCATTGTGGCCAAGATCATTTTTTCACCGCTAAGATCTTTATATTGGCTCACTTTTTCTTCAAACTGAATTACTGCGTTTTCCCGAGATGCAACTTCAATGGCATCATCACTTTTTGCTAGGCTATACAAAAATGTTCCAAAGCCTTGTACTTTTCGATTATTGTTAGAATTAGCATGAATACTTACAAACATCTTTCCATCCGCATCATTTGCCATTTTTGTCCGATTAATCAGAGGAATAAATACATCTTCATCTCGTGTATAAACAACTTTGATTCTTGTGTGTTTTTCTAAAAGCCGCCCAATCCGTTTGGTGATATCTAAAACAACGTCTTTTTCTTTTGTACCGTATTTACCTATTGAGCCCGGATCTTTCCCCCCGTGTCCCGCATCTAAAACTATTGTGTCTAATCGTTGACTTTCTTTCACGTTTTCTATGCGTTCCGCCATTTTCCCCAGAGGTGTTCGAAGAGTTATCACAATTTGGTTGGGATCCAAACTTTGATCCAATTCATGACTAATAACTTGGGAACCAAGTTTAAAAGCTACTTGTGCGGTTTCACCAATTTGGTCCGATTCAATCCTGCTAATAACCCCACGAGTCAACCCATTATTGATAGTCGTGGTATCCACCATTGCCCCTGCAACTGTCAAATAATACCACCCGTGCTTATTAATGAAAGAACTAATATTTCGCTCTGAAAATTGCTTACTCGTGTTCAATCGAATTATGGTTCCGTTAGATTTTACATCTATGTTGATGCCGTTGATATTGAAATGGATCACATCAATATCAAGGAGTTCTTTCTTTCGATCAAAATTGATCCCAGGCAGCACTGTTGATTTTAAAATATCTAGAAATTCTTCCGCTGGAACATAAAGATCATGTGATTCTACTCTTGTGATCTGGGGCATCTGATAGGGTCGATCATCGATCATGACAAAACTAGTATTTCCTGAAATTTTGACTTTCTTTCCCGCAATATATAAAACTAGTTTTTTTCGCTCAGCATTCTCATACAATTTTGAAGATAGAGATCGAGCTAGATCCTTCGCTGAAATATATAATTTCTTCGAATCTGAAAGTGTTCTTATTTCTGATTCAGTCCCGGCACTGCGGTTAAAGACATGAATCTCGCCCATGAGAACATTTATGATAAAAAGGAATAGTACGATTCTGCTGAAAATCATCTGCATGAATTTATCTTATCAATCTGAACACAAACAACCAAATGACATCAAATTGAAACATTTATTTGCAGGGCACCCCTAACAACTGGGATTTCATCAAAACCCCATGCTCGCCATGCGGTTGAAATACGAAAATGAATGTCGGTACTGGGACTGGTTTGGTAGGATATAATATTCCCTAAATAATGACCATGTCGAGTGAATACTTTGCTTTTCATTTCTCCGGGCAAGTTCACATCCCAATAATATAGCCACGATTGACCCTCTATTTTTGTAGTCACCCAATACCATTTAACAGTCCAAAGACCTAAATAATGCTTACTTCTTAGTTGAATACCCAAGCTGGAAGGAGAATCATTTTGGCTATGTTTTTCTTGGAGTTGGCATTGGAATGAATTATTTTTATCGTGTTTCCACTTGATGGTCGTTTTAATAGTAGAAATAGGGACAGAAGAAAAATTATAATCATTATATCCATAGTTTTCTGATGAGGCTTCCTGAATCTTGAGCTTTGTTTGAATCCAAAGTTTTGAATTCAATTTTTGATCTAGGCTAATACCAGTTTCATGACCATCTCTTTTAAACTCTCCCTTTAATTTTTCCAACCTTCTAAATATATCAGAATATACATTTACGTTGATTTTATCATATCGGAATCGAAATTCCTGTAAAACACCAGTTTCCCCTAATTCTTTATTATTCCAATTGCGGAATGCGTTATCCCTTAATGCAAAGTAATTATTGTCAATTTCTCGAAACACAATTCCATAATAAAATGAATCATGTTTCAACTTTCCTCCCATTATTATGGCATTTTTATTCTGAGAGGTAAAAGCTAATTCAGAAAACAGAGTCAAATTTGAGATAGTGTAATTACCATAAACTGATGATGTGAGATTGGTAAAATAACTATCAGTATGGTTTTGTCTCCAAGCGCCACCACCAACTACAAACCCCGCTATTCCATTTGGTATTATTGTTTCCCAATTAGCCACTCCAATTGTTTCTAAAATATTGTCATGATTTTTAATTTGGTTTTCCGAAACATGAAGCCCAATATTTGAAATACTGACGTGATTGTTCTCGATAGAACCATCAATTTTTCTATGGGAAATTCCTGCCGAAAGTTGACCGTGGCCCATGGGCTGTTCCCATCCCAATCCTCTATATGCCCAGGATTCATGGCCCGACCTGAAAGGTTGGATCCCTTTTCCTCGACGCAAAATAGAATTGGTGGTTCCAAAATCCGATTTTACCGGCATCGACCTCCAACTGACCAATCCATGTCCAACCAACATCTGGAAATTGCCTATGGTGTAATCAGAGTCTTGAAACTTTGTATTCAAAAACATCGAATAATGATCAAGAATATCTAACTCTCCCGGATCTCTTTCGCCAAGAATCCCAATTCTAAATTGATCAAATTGAATATCACCGAACCATTTATGTTGAATGCCATCCGTCCTATTAATTCTATGTATGAATGATCCGTGGATATTTATCTCTCTTCTGCCAGTCCATAGTTCATTTAAAAGCATATTCAGACGTGGATGATGATCAAGATTATGTAAATCACCTTGCAGGATCTGCTCTAAGGCACAATTCTCTTCATGACTTAAAAAAGAAAGTTGGGATAAAAGAAGTGCAGATTCTGGAGTGAGTGAATGATGGAAAGCCTTGGCATTATTTAGAATGATAAGATCTGATTCCGGTAGAGAGTTTTCCGGATCAAAGGCATCATATACATCATACTGTCCAAAAGAAACGTTATGGAATATGAGTGTAACTAATCCCAGTCTGATAAGTGATAAAGCCAAGATTCGCATAAGAAAGGCAACTAAATTCAATTCGAAATTCTTTCCAGTTTATACATCCTCCAGTTGTGAAAATATTAGGCTGTTGGACCTTACCAACTGCAATATCTATTTGGTCAAGTAATTTATAGACCATGCCAAAGCGAACACTGATTGGGAATTCAGTATCCTGGACAAAAGATGCTTGCCCAATTATTTTTTCATTTGGTCGTACCAAAAGTCCGGCTGATATAATTTGAGGAAGCTTTTCATTGGATTGTCCAATCACAGGTCCATTTACATTTAAAAAAGACATCATAGTTTCCACATGGGTTCCCATGGCATATCTCACACTGACTTTTGATCCTATTGCCTCAGCTTGTCCATAATTTGAGATGCTTAATTGATACATATTAAGGGAGATACCAAGTTGAACTAATTCTTTATAACTTTTTGCTCCTAAAATTGAAATCTGTGTTTCCTGATAGCTTGAATTTCCAAACCGAGACAGGCCAAGACCAAGACCCAAGTTCCGGAAATTCCCCCCAACTACAAATAGCGATTCCATGAGGGATCTTAAACCAAATTTTCGATTAATACTTCCTGCGCCAAATGGAGATCTATTAATGAGAAGAATTGTTGGATCAGATAATGCACCCAGAGAGTTCGGGTAAATAGAAAATGGAAATGCCCCCACAGCATTTTGAAATGATGACAGTGGTTCGGAGTCAAATGCTCCGAATACCTTATTGGGGCAAATAAATACCATACTGAAACACAATATGATATGGATTACATGGCTAGTGGATTGAAAGCTAGCCATGATATTTTAAAAAAATGCGCCCCGTATAAACGAGGCGCACCAGCGGAATTAATATTCGCGCTATTTCTTTTCGTACCACATAACGATTATCATCAGGGCAAGTATACCTGCGAATCCTGCATCTCCAAATTGAGTCATAACTCGACCCAACCCACTGATAACTCCAAAAAAGTCATCAAACAAAATTCCTACAACAATACCTATGACGACTAAGGTCTTGAGCAAATCTGTGATTTGTCCTAACCACTCGTTTACGGTCTGCAAAGCACCTTTCAGCATAGTTTCCTCCTGTTTTCAGGTAACGGGGTCAGGGTTGAAATCAAGACCCCGTATAAATCCTTTTTGATTATCCCAAAAACGAGAGTAAAACCAGCAGAGCTAACAGTCCGGCAAAACCCCCATCTAGGAATGTGTTTACCAGATCTACGATTCCACCGACAGGGTCAAACCCTGTGGAATAGACAATATTAACGAAAACAAATAACACAATAAGTGCTTTGATTACGCCAATGATTCCAGATGCTGCATTTTTTACTTGAGCGTTTACATCAGCCATGCTGATACCTCCTTGGTTTGGTTCTTTGGTAAAAACAGGAAGCTATTTTATCCGTTCTCTGTTTTCTTCATAAATTGACCTCATTGTATTCTTTGAATAAAAGGGCAATCTCTTTTGATCGGTCAAATTTACAAATAAAGATGATATTGACAATATTTTTATTTATTCACCCGCTTGAACTCTAGAAAGTAGTTTTATAACTGCGCCAGAGATTCTTTCCACATCAATGGTCCCCATGCATTTTTGGCA
>Ga0209709_10000793_pt1 | contig 29807 bp, 30 predicted proteins | sample ArcticOcean_MG_C_2_FD_187435 | JGI IMG/M metagenome (GOLD analysis project Ga0209709, IMG submission 187435) | Marine microbial communities from western Arctic Ocean - ArcticOcean_MG_CB4_136 (SPAdes) (version 2) | ecosystem: Environmental > Aquatic > Marine > Oceanic | place: Arctic Ocean... | reverse complement strand
AATAAAATCAATCAATTTTTTATCTAAAGTAATCTGCCTATCTGATAAATTTTTCAAAATTAAGGCAAACATCAGTTCGTCATCAGGGTTTTTGATCTTTGCAAGAAGACAGTTTTTAGTTCTTGAACGAAGATCTTCTAATTTAAAGTTAATTTCAGCTACAGGATGAACAGAGGTAATTATTAAAAATTTATTATCCTGATCTACTATATTAAATAAAGTATAAATTAATTTCTCATCTATATCTTGGTTTAGATTTTCTAGAATTATGTTTTGATAGGGTTTAATTTTTTTCAAGTTATTATTATTCAAATGGCATGATTCTATTTTAATTCCATCAAATTTTTTTAAAAAAATATTAATTAAGTGGGATTTGCCAGAATATTTTTCACCACTAATATTTAAAAAATTTTTCTCCCATTTAGGCCATTTATTTATTAATTCAAATGTATAGAAATTGCTCTGCCCAACATAAAAATCATCATCTGTAAAATTTTGCTTGTAGTCAAAATCTAATAATAATTGATTTAAGCTTTTCACTTAATTATCCAAACGTTATCTTCCATTACCAAGTCAATATTTTCTTTAGTAAAATCATTTAGAAAAGTTCTTGGGGAACCGTTGTAAATAATTTTATAATTAACTTTCTGACTATTAAATTTTAAAATATAAAAATTTGATACTAGATCCATAGTATTAAGTATTCTTTCAAATTCTTGAATTTTACTATATTCTTTTGAATTTATAGATACTGATATAGGTAATTTTATAGATGTATTAATTTCATTATTTTTTTTCCAATAATTTTCATAAATAGTTTTTAGTCTTTCTGAGACTATCTCAAAATCTTTTTCATTTTTTAAATCAATATTTTCAAATTTCTGATTATCTAATTTTAGAGAATTTTTTAAATTAATCTTAGAAAGTACTCTAAGGTTTTTTTTATTTTTAAATATAATTGATATTATATAATCTTCTAAATCATACTTTGTAATCAATTTAACAAAATCATATTTTTCTATAGAGCTGGACATTTGCTGGATAGTATTAAGGTCTTCAATGTCTTCACTTGGTAATAAATATTCTAATAAATGATAATTTTTTTTACTTCTGTTCCACTTTTGATAAAAGATATTATCTGTAAATAGGTAAATTTTATCCAATTCAACATCAACTAATATTGGAACTAATAAAACTTTTTTTCTAATAGGCATAGAGGGAAATATATTTTTTTCTTCTAAAAAAGATAAAATTTTCTTTTTATTAAATGTAACCTCAAGTTTTGCAAAATATTCATTATTGACAAATTTTTCATCACTAATAATAAAAGAATCAATCATGCCTTTTAATTCTTTTAGAGATATTTTTTTTAATTTTTTATCCCTATCACCTGAGGTTGTAATCATAGAAATTAAATTAAAAAAAGAAGACCTGAAACCATCATCTATTACCTTGTTCTTATTAAAACTTAGTTCAAATGCTGATGAAATCTCAATATTGGATACCTTAAATGTATTAGCATACAAAAAACTTGCAGAAAAAAATATTATAAATAGAAGGTTTAAAAATAAATATATATATAGTTTTTGTAACTTAAAAAATTTATTTATAATTTGCATACTCTATAATAATGAAAAAACAAAAATTTACCTATGAAAAAAGTGGTGTAAACATAAACGCTGCTGATAGTTTTGTTAGATTTATATCTAATATTTCATCAAAAGATAAAGGCAAAAAAAAGTTTAGTCCTATTGGGGGTTTTGGATCAATATCCAGTATACCCAAAAATTTAAAAAAACCAAAAATTGTAGCTTGTACAGATGGTGTTGGCACAAAAATAGAAATAGCAAATACACTCAATAAATTTGATACTATTGGAATTGATTTAGTGGCTATGAGTGTAAATGATCTAATTGTGCAAGGAGCTAAGCCATTATTATTTCTAGATTATATTTCAATTAATAAAATTGACATAAAAAAACTAAAATCCATTATTAAAGGGATAATAAAAGGTTGTAAAATTTCTAACTGTGAACTGGTTGGTGGAGAAACCGCAGAAATGCCTGGTACCTATGCAAAAAATAAATTTGATATAGCTGGTTTTGCTGTGGGTACAGTAGATGAAAAAGATATTTTAGATAAAAGAAATATTAAAAAGAATGACTTAGTTCTAGCTGTACCCTCAAATGGTGTTCATTCAAATGGTTACTCCTTGGTAAGATATATTTTAAAAAAAAAAAAAATTAATTTAAAAAATAATCAATTTTTAAGAAAAGAATTATTAAGACCAACCAAAATTTATGTAAAAGAAGTTTTGGATCTAATTAATTATAATCTTATTAATGGATGTGCAAATATCACTGGTGGTGGACTTGCAGATAATATTAAAAGAGTAATACCAAATGGTATGGTTGCGGATATAGATTTGAATAAAGTCAAAACTAAAAAAATCTTTAAATGGTTAAAAAATAATAATATAGAGGATAAAGAAATGTTAAAAACATTTAATTGTGGTGTTGGGTTTTGTTTAATAGTAAGTCCTAAAAATTTAATCAAAATTGAAAAATTCTTTACTAAGGAATTTAAGCCTTATGTTATTGGAAAAATAATTCCAGGAAAAAATAAAGTTAAACTTAATGGAAAAATTGACTGGTTTTAAAAAAATAAAAACTTGTGTTTTTATTTCAGGCGCTGGTACTAACTTAAAAAATCTAATTAAATTTTCTAAAATAAAAAAAACACCTATTTCAATTAATTTGGTTATTTCTAATTTTAATAAAGCAAAAGGTCTAAAATTTGCAGATCAATTTAACATTAAAAAAAAAATATTTGATTTTCAGAATGTTATTGCTACTGAAAAAAAAATTTTAGCACTATTAAAAAAAGAAAAGATAAATTTAATTTGTTTAGCTGGTTTTATGAAGATTTTATCTAAATATTTTATTAAAAAATTTAATGGGAAAATAATTAATATTCATCCCTCTCTTCTTCCAAAATATAAAGGTCTAGATACACATAATAAAGCCATTATAAACATGGATAAATTTGCAGGTTGTACTGTTCATTATGTGACTCAAAAACTAGACTCTGGAAAGGTAATTATGCAAAAAAAAGTTAAGATTACCACTAAAGATAACTCATCTTCTTTAGCAAAAAAGGTTCTTAAACAAGAACATAAATTATACCCTGCTGCAATTATGAAAATTTTTAATTAGTCTTTAAAAAAGAAATCAATTTCTATTTTAGCATTTTCAACACTGTCAGAACCATGAACAGAATTTTTATCAATAGAAATTCCATATTTTTTTCTTATGGTTCCTTCTTCAGCGTCTTGTGGGTTGGTTGCTCCCATTAGTTCTCTATTCTTCAATACTGAGTTTTCTTTTTCCAAAACCATTACAACTATTGGCCCTGATGATAAATATGTACATAAATCACTGTAAAAAGGTTTTGTTTCATGAACCTTATAAAATTGCTCCGCTTCCAGTTTTGCTATTTGAATTTTTTTATCTTTAACAATATTAAAGCCTTTATCTTTAAACATTTGTTTAATTTCATTTTCTAAATTTCTTTCAACCGCATCTGGTTTAATGATTGATAATGTTTGTTCTGTATTACTCATAATGTTCCTCTATTAGTTGATTTAATAATCTCACACCAAAACCTGTAGCTCCACCTGGATTTAAGTTAGCAGCTTTTTTAGAAAAAGCCATGCCAGCAATATCTAAGTGTGCCCATGGTGTTTTATTTGTAACAAATCTTTGTAAAAATTGCGCTGCAGTTATTGAACCTGCTCCACCTGAATAATTAATATTTTGAATGTCTGCAATTGGAGAATTCATCAATTTATCATAATTTTCATGTAATGGCAGTCTCCAAACTTTTTCTTTTACTTTTTCTCCTACTTTAAATAATCTATTTGATAGTTCGTCATTATTAGAAAACAAACCAGCATATTCTTCTCCCAGTGCCATGATTATTGCACCTGTCAAGGTTGCAAGATCTATCATAAATCTAGGTTTAAATTTTGCTTCTGTAAAACTTAATGCGTCCGCTAATACTAATCTGCCTTCAGCATCAGTATTCAAAACTTCAATGGTATTACCATTGTAAGCTTTAACTATATCACCTGGCCGTTGAGCATTACCTCCAGGCATATTTTCAACTAAGCCCACTACACCGACTGCATTTACTTTTGCTTTTCTAGTGGCTAAAGTTTGTATCAACCCTGCAACGACAGCTGATCCGGCCATATCATATTTCATTTCTTCCATAAATTTTGCAGGCTTTAAAGAAATTCCACCCGTATCAAAACAAACACCCTTTCCTACAAAAGAAAGTGGAGCTTTTTTATCTTTTTTATTTCCATTCCATTCTAAGGTAACAAGGAATGACTCATTAACGCTCCCTCTTCCAACTCCTAATAAGGAATGCATTCCTAATTTCTTAAGTTGCACTTCATTATAAATTGTAACTTTAATTCCTAATTTTTTTAATTTCAAAAGTCTATTTGTATACTCTTTGGGATTAAGAACATTAGGCGGTTCAGAAACAAGGTCTCTTGCAAAAAAAGTTCCTTGTTCAATTGCTTTAAATCTTAATTCGTTTTGGGTTGATAGTTTATTTTTGGTTCCAATTAAATTAATTGAAATAAGTTTTTTATCATTTTTAGACTTATAAATATTAAACTCATAAGATTTTAATTTTAATCCATGTAAAAAATGACCTATAAAATTTTCAAATTTACTACTTATGCTATCTGAGTTTACAAAATACTCACTTTTCTTAGCATAATTTATATAACCATGAAATTCTGCTCCTAAATTTTCTATATCAGAAGCTTCTAAGTTCTTTTTAGTAGATATTAAAAATATTGTTTTTTTAGAATTGACATCAAAAAAAAGTAAATTCTTTTTTAAATCACTATTTTTTAATAGGTCACTTATGTAAGAAAATTCCGCATTAGATATATGTTTCTTTAAACCACTAATATTAAAATTTTCCTCAACAAATAAGACAAGATTAGTTAAAGGTTTTTTAAAGCTACTATTTTTATAATTAATTTGAATAGACATAAATTTTAAATACACTCACACCGTGTTCGATGTTATATATGTTCAAAATTATTAGATTTCAATGAAAAAATTAATATTTCAAAAGTTTTTAACTGATACATTTAAATTTTTTATCATTATTTGTTTCTCTTTCAGTTTAATTGTTTGGATAATACAGGCTGTTAATTATTTAGATTTTGTAAGTGAGGATGGGCATGGTCTTTATACTTACTTCTCCTATACACTTTATAATTTCCCAAAGATAATACATAGAATTTTACCTTTTTCTTTTTTTATAGCTTTATTTTTTACGATATCTCAGTATGAAGCTAATAATGAATTAATTTTATATTGGAGTAATGGTATAAAAAAAATTACATTTATAAATATAATTATCTTATATTCATTAATAATACTTTTATTCCAAATATTTCTTGGATCATATGTAAGTCCAACTAGTCAAGATAAAGCTAGATCATTTTTAAGGGATTCTAATATAGATTTTTTTCCTTCATTAATTAAACCAGGAAAATTTATTGACACAGTCACAAATCTTACAATATTTATTGAATCAAAAGATGACAAGAGTATTTATAAAAATATTTTTTTACATGATAAACTCAAAGATGGTAAATCTTCACAAATAATTTATGCAAAAGAAGCTGTGTTAGTAAATGTAGGTAAGAATAGATATTTTCAATTATTTGATGGAAAGCTTCTAAATTTTAAAAATAAAAAAATATCAAATATTGAATTTAAAAATATAAAGTTTGATCTTTCTAAATACGAAACTATAACAATCACATATCCAAAAATTCAAGAAGCGAATATTAAAGATTTATTTAGCTGTCTATATTATCATTACAAAGGTGAGGTTGGATCTTTTTATGCTGAATTTCTAAGATGTGAAGTTAATACAATAAAAGCTATTCAAGAAGAATTTTTAAAAAGACTTTTTAAGCCTCTCTATATTCCATTAATAGCTTTAATAAGTTGTTTGATGATAATTAAATCAAAAGAAGATAAAAAATATGATTATTTTAGATTCTGGATGTTTATTCTAGTTTTTTTTATTATCGTGATTTCAGAAATATCTATAAAGTACTCTGGGCATGGCCACAGTGGCATTCTGGCTTATGCTTTATTTCCAATTCTATTATTTTCAACAATTTATATTTCTTTAATTACAAAATTTAACAACAAAATTTAGATGATTATAAAAACTCTACAATTTTATTTAATCTCATTATTTTTAAAAAGAATATTATTAAGCTCCTTAATTTTCTTATTATTAATATTTATCTTAAGTGTTTTTGAGGAAATTTCTTTTTTTAAGAAAGTAGATATCAATTTTTTAATTCCTTATTTGGTTGCTATATTAAATGCTCCAGCTAGTCTTTTTGAAATTTTTCCTTTTATTTTTTTAATTTCTACTCAATTTTTTTTCATCTATATAATCCGAAAAGGAGAATTAGATTTTTTGAAAATAAATGGCATAAGCAACCTTAAGATAATAAAAACACTTTTTTTGACATCTTTTATGCTTGGTTTGTTTATAATCACTATTTATTACACTCTTTCTTCGAAATTAAAATTTATATATCTTGACTTAAAAAATACACATTCTAATGACAACAAGTATCTTGCAGTTGTCACTCAAAATGGACTCTGGATAAAAGATGAAATAGATGATCATATCTACATAATAAATGCACAGCAGATTGAAAAAAAGTTTCTAAAAGAAGTTTCAATATTTCAGTACAGTAATGATTTTAATTTAATACAAGTGTTTATATCTTCAAAGGTTGATATTTCGAAAATGGAATGGCGCATTTACAGTCCTACTATTTCAATAGATAATAAAAATACAACACTTAAAGAGAATATTAATATACTAACTCATTTTGATCTAAAAAAAATAAATAGCTTGTTTAGGAATCTATCTTCACTTAATTTAATGGAATTAATAAATCAAAAAAATGATTATAAGTCTTTAGGCTACACAACAAAAGAAATAGAATCTCATATAAATAGATTGATTTCATTTCCTTTTTTCTTATCTATAATGACTGCCTTATCTTCAATAATAATGCTCAACATTAAAAGAAATAGAAAAAATATTTACTATCTAATTTTGGGAATAATGTTATCTGTGCTAATATATTATTTGTATTATCTTTTTAATTTACTTGGTGAAAATGACAAAATACCCCTTCTATTATCGACATGGTTTCCTCTTATAATACTATCAATTTTTGTGCTTATTGGATTGGTTAAAATTAATGATAAATAAATATACTAATTATATAATAGTAATATTCATCAGTTTATTTAACGTAGGATTTGTTAATGCTAATGAGTTTATTTTTGACACTTCTGAAATTTTAATTTCAGATAATGGTAATATTATAAATTCAAAAAAAGGAACAGCCACATCCATTAATGATCGAATAAAAATTGATGCTCAAAAATTTATTTATAATAAAAAAAATTCTGTACTAGATGCTAGTGGGAATGTTGTGGTAAATGATTTAATAAATAATATTTTAATTTATTCTCAAAATATTATTTATAATACGACTGAAAGAAAAATTATATCAAAAACAGATTCTAGTATTAATATTGATAAAAATATTTTAGTTGAAACTAATGGATTTATTTTATTACTTAATGATAATCTTATAAAGCTCAATAAAGTTAAAATAACTGATAATAAAAGTAATACTACAGAGCTTGATATAGCCTATATAAACCTTATCACAAAAAAATTAATTGGAAATAATGTTGATATTAATTTTAACAGCAAGGAAGGCTTCAGTGAGAATAATGAGCCACGCTTAAAGGGGGCCTCTTTAAGTATTAATGATGAAGTTTCCATAATTTCAAAAGGTGTTTTTACAACTTGTAAAAAAAATGACGACTGCCCGCCTTGGCAGTTTCATGCAGAAAAAATAACACACGATAAAAAAAAGAAGATGCTTTACTATGACAAAGCATGGTTAAAAATATATGATAAACCTGTATTTTATTTTCCTAAATTTTTTCATCCTGACCCATCTGTAAAAAGACAGTCTGGTTTTTTGATGCCTAAATTTGCCGATTCTACAAGTGTAGGTACTTCTTTAAACGTCCCCTATTATCATGTTATTTCTGAAAATAGAGATTTTACCTTATCCCCCAGAGTATTTTTTGATCAAAAAGTTTTAATTCAATCTGAATATAGAGAAATTAATAAAAATAGTGATCATAATTTAGATTTTAGCTCATTAGAGGGAAAAAATCATTTTTTCTCAAAATCAAATAAAAAATTACAACTCAATAGTTTTGAAAACTCTGAAATATATTTAGACCTTGAGCAAACTTCAAATGACACTTACTTAAAAACTTATAAATTAAAATCACCACTTATAAAAAATAATAATAACCTTAAATCTACTCTAGGATTAAATTTAGCAAATGATGATTTTTCATTTAATTCAGAACTTCAAGTTTACGAAAATTTAAGTAAGAAAGAAAGTGATAGATTTGAATATGTATTCCCCTCTTATCTTTTAAGTAAAAATATTAATAATAATTTTTATGATAAAGGTGATTTATCTTTTAATTCTAGCGGATTTTTAAAAAATTATGATACAAATGTTTTTGAAAAAAATATTATTAATGATTTAGTTTTTAATTCTGATTATGCATACTCTAAAAATGGAATACAGAGGGATTATGCAGTTCTAATTAAAAATGCGAATACCAAAAGTCAAAATTCAAAAAAATATAAAGAATCTGGTAATCATACAATAGCATCTTTGCTTCAATACAATCTATCATACCCACTAAAAAAAGATAAAATAAATTATAAAGAAATTTTAAAACCCATAGCCTCATTAAGAATCAGTCCAAATAAATCAAAAAATAATAAGAATGAAGATACTAGGATTGACATAGACAATATTTTTTCTTTAAATAGAATTAGTGATTCAGATACAGTTGAGGGAGGCTTGTCGTTGACGTACGGCCTTGAATATTTTGGAATGAATAAAGATGATCAAAACCTCATTACAGCAAAAATTGCTAGCCAAACAAAAATTAAAGAAGATAAAAATTTATCAGCAAGTAGTGGTTTGGGTAAAAAAACTTCCAATATAGTTGGCAACTTAGCACTAAAACCATCAGAAATGCTTAGTATTGAATACGATTTTTCTGTTGATGACAATCTAACAGACACTAACTTCCAATCACTTACATCATCTTTAAAAATAAATAACTTTGTAACATCCTTTGAATATCTTAATGAGAATACATACTCTGAAAATAGCTACTTAACAAATGAAACTTCTTATGGACTTGATGAAAGCAAAAAAATATCATTTAAAACAAGAAAAAATAAACAAACCAGTGCCACAGAATATTATAATTTGATGTACCAATATAGGAACGATTGTTTAATAGCTTCATTAGAGTATAATAAGGATTTTTATAGTATTGGAGATCTGAGACCAGAAGAGAATATTTTTTTTAAATTAACTATAATTCCCTTTGGAGAAACAAGCACACCTAATATTTTGAAATGATCACAAAAATAAAAATATTATTTATTGTTTTAATTGCATTACTGTTTTTTCAAAAAACATATGCTGAAAGTAAAATTTCTATAGTTTACAAAATAAATCAAGAGATTATTACATCAGAAGATATTTTGGATGAAGAGAATTATCTTTTATCTTTGAATAAACAGTTAAAAAACCTAAATCAAAAAAAGAGATTAGAGCTTGCACAGCAATCAATATTGAGAGAAATAATCAAAAAAATCGAAGTTAAAAAATATTTTGTCCTAGATCAAGCAGACCCATTATTAGAAAAAATAATCGAAGATTTTATCATAAAATTAAAGTTAAAAGATAAAGAAGCATTTGAAATATATTTAAAAGACTTTGGAATTACTATGGATAATCTAAAAAAAAAAATAGAAATCGAAACAACTTGGAATCAACTAATTTTTAAAAAATATCAAAGACAAGTTAACATTAATAAAATAAAACTTGGAGAAAAGATTAAGAAACAATCAAATAAAAAAACTACATTTTTGTTATCAGAAATAATTTTTAAAACAAACACTGGTGAAAAATTAGAAGAAAAAAGTGACCAGATCTATAAAAGTATAAAAGAAATAGGTTTTCAAAATACAGCAAATGTCTATAGCTTGTCTGATACCTCAAAGTTTGGTGGGAAAATTGGATGGGTAGAAAAGCAAAACTTATCTAATATAGTCCAAATTTATTTAGAAAGTATTGAAATAGGCTCACATACAAAACCAATACCAATCACTAATGGACACTTAATTTTAATGTTAGAAGACATCAAAAAGGAAGATGTAGAAATTAACTTTAAAGAAGAATTAAATAAGATGATTAAGTTTGAAACAGATAAACAACTTAACACATTTTCAAAAATTTATTTTGATAAAATTAAAATTAATACAATTATAAATGAGCTATAAACCAATTATAATTGTAGCTGGAGAACCAAATAGTATTTTCCTTGAAATCTTTTTTAAAAGTTTAAATAAAAAGTACTTTAAAAGTCCCATCATAATTATCGCTTCAAAAGAATTATTAATCAAACAAATGAACCTATTGGGTTTTAACTTTAAAATAAACTTGCTTAATGAAAATTATCTAAACTTAAAAAAATTAAATAATAAAATAATTAACATTATCAATGTTGATTATGATTTTAAAAAACCTTTTGAAAAAATTTCAAAAAAATCAAACAATTATATTGCTGAAAGTTTTAGATTGGCTCTTAAAATGATAAAAAAAAATAAATCCTTAAAACTTATAAATGGTCCAATCTCAAAAAAAAGTTTTTTATATGGAAAATCATTGGGTATTACAGAATATTTGGCAAAGAAGACTAAAAGAAAGAATAACGTTGCAATGTTAATTTTTAACAAAAAATTATCAGTTAGTCCAATAACAACACATCTTGCTTTAAAAGATGTACATAAACACATCACACAAAAAAAAATATATATTCATATTAAATTAATTACTGAATTTTATAAAAAAAATTTTAAAAAAAAACCAAAAATTGCAATAACAGGTCTAAATCCTCATTGTGAAAGTAACTTTAAAGATTGTGAAGAAGAGGCAATAATAATACCTGCAATTAAAAACCTAAAAGCAAAAAATTTTAAAGTGGACGGTCCCTTTCCTGCGGATACTATTTTTATGCAGGAGCATTATAAAAAATTTGATGTAATTGTTGGAATGTACCACGACCAAGTTCTCGCCCCTATGAAGGCATTATTTGGTTTTGATGCAATCAATATAACTCTAGGCTTACCTTTCGTTCGTATTTCACCAGATCATGGTCCAAATTATTCCATGCTAGGTAAAAATTTATCTGACCCAAAAAGTTTAATAGAGGCTTTAAGATTTTTAGATAAATAAATGTTTATTAAACCCAAAAAAAGCTTAGGTCAAAATTTTTTAATAGATCGTAATGTTTTAGAGCAGATTGTCGAAACAGTTAAAATTTCAGATAAAGAAGTTTTAGAAATAGGGCCTGGTAGTGGAAACTTAACCACATTTATTTTAAAAAAAAATCCCAAAAAAATTTATGTAATTGAAAAAGATGATGATCTAGCTTTATTGTTGGAAGATAAGTTTACTAATGAAATTAGTATTATTAATGAGGATGTTTTAAAAATATCTGAAGATAAAATTTCTAGTGAAAAACTTACTGTATTTGGAAATTTACCTTATAATATTTCTACTGAAATTCTTTCAAAATGGATAATAAACATAAATAAAAAATTTTGGTTTGAAAGCTTAGTGTTAATGTTTCAAAAGGAAGTTGCTGAAAGAATTATTGCAGAATCCAATACTTCAAAATATGGACGATTATCTATTTTATCAAACTGGAAATTAAATATTAAAAAAATAATAGATATTAAACCACAAAGTTTTTCACCCCGTCCAAAGATTGATAGTACATTGCTGCTATTCACTCCAAGAGAAAATTACTTTGAATTAAAAAATGCAAAAACACTTGAAATGATAACTAGAGTTTTTTTTAGCCAGCGACGTAAAATGCTTAAGAAACCTTTTAATCAAATATTTAACAATACAAAAGAAATTTCAGAAAAATTTAATATTGATCTCAATCTTCGACCTCAAAACCTAGAACCAGAAATGTATTTTAATCTTGCTAAAGAATATGAAAATTTAAGGAGTTAGCGTATTTACGTGTTTTCTAATATATTCTTTATCATAATCTTTTGAACCATTATTAATTTCTGCTTCAATTAAATTATTAATTTTAGAATAACATTCATCAAGATCATCATTTATAATTACATAATCATAATTTATCCAATGAAGAACATCTCTGCTAAATTCTTTCATTCTTTCCTCAACTATCAATTTATCTTTCATATCCCGGTTTGATAATCTTTCGAACAAAACTTCTTTACTTGGTGGTAATATAAAGAAAGTTATCAATTTATAATTTAATTTCTTATTTTTTATTTGATCTGCTCCCTGCCAGTCAATATCAAATATTACGTTTTCACTTTTTTCTAGTTTTTCTATAACTGGACTTCTAGTTGTTCCATAAAAATGATTAAACACTTTAGCGTATTCCAGAAATTCTTCATTTTTAATTAATGTCTCAAACTTTTGATGATCTACAAAATAGTAATCTTGATTGTGGATTTCTTGAGATCTTGGTTTTCTGGTTGTGTGAGATACTGAGATATTGTAGTTTTTATTTTTTGCTAAGAGCTTTACTAAGGTTGTTTTACCTGCCCCAGATGGGGATGATAAAACTACCATTATCCCATCTTTTTTTATGGCCATTTAAATAGATTTAATTACTTTTACCTTCTATAAATTTAATCGCATCACCAACAGTTAGAATTTTTTCTGCTTGGCTATCAGAAATTTCTGATCCAAACTCTTCTTCAAAAGCCATTACTAGCTCAACTGTGTCTAAACTATCAGCACCAAGATCGTCTATGAAGCTTGAATCGTCTTGAACTTTTGCTTCATCAATACCTAGGTGGTCTGCAACAATTTTTTTAACATTACTTGAAATATCATCTGACATATTGTTCCTTTTTGTTATATTTCGTTAATAGATTAAAAAGCAGTTTTGTCAACCCAAATACATGCCTCCATTAACATGCAGTGTTTCACCATTAATATAATCTGACTTATTAGAGCTTAAAAAAATTACAGCATTCGCTATATCCTCAGGTTTACCCAGTCTATTAGATGGAATCTTAGCTATAATGGCTTCCTTAAACTTTTTGTCAATTTGATCAGTCATTGCAGTGCTAATAAATCCTGGTGATATGCAGTTAATGTTTATATTTTTTTTAGCATACTCTATTGCAAGACTTTTAGACATTGCCACAATACCAGCTTTTGATGCAGTATAATTTGCCTGACCCACATTACCAGTGTGACCAACAACAGATGTTATATTTATAATTTTTCCTGATTTATTCCTAAGCATCTTTTTAATTGAATATTTGCTCATTAAAAAGGTTGCTGTTAAGTTTATATCTATAACTTTTGTCCATTCCTCTAAAGACATTCTAATCGTTAAGTTGTCTTTTGTAATTCCAGCATTGTTAACTATACAGTCAAGAGATCCGCCCAGCTCTTCAGTCGCACTATTTATAAATCCTTCAATTTTTTCATGTTCCAAAACATCAAATTTTAATATTTTAATATTTTTAAATTTTTCTTTTAGTTCTTCTAGTTTTTCAATTCTTGTTCCTGTTGCCAAGACATTTGCACCATTTTCATTAAGTTTTTCTACTATCGAATTTCCTATTCCACCGGATGCACCTGTGACTATAATATTTTTATTTTTTAAACTAATCATTTATATTAAGCAACTTTATATCTTCTTCAGTATTTATTGCACTAACTTTAACAGTTCTGTCAATTCTCTTTACTAAGCTTGACAAAACTTTACCTGGTCCAATTTCTATAAATTGGCTAACTCCTTTATTAATCATTAATAAAATACTTTCTCTCCAACGAACTCTGCTTTCAATTTGCTTAATCAGCAAATCTTTTAATTCCTTGGTGTCAGATATTTCTTTTCCAGTAACATTAGAAATAAGTGTATTTTGTGGATTTTCAAAATTTAGTTTAATAATCTCTTCATTCATTATTATTTTTGCTTTATTCATTAATTTACAGTGAAAGGGCGCACTGACAGGTAACTTGATATTTTTAATTTTATTAGATTTTAAATCGATCATCATTTTTTCTAGGTCTTTGATATTTCCACTCACAACTATTTGTCCCTCAGAATTATCATTCGCAACAAAACACTCATACTTTTTTTTGTTATTCTTGATCATATTTTCTATAATTCCAACTTCAGATCCTAAAATTGCAACCATCCCCCCTATTCCTTTCGGAACAGCACTTTGCATTGCTTTGCCTCTAATCTTTAATATTTTTAAAGTATCTGAAAAAGATAGAGATCCTGCTGTGGCTAACGCTGAATACTCTCCTAGAGAATGTCCAGCAAAAAAATTTGCTTTACTTAGATTTATATTGAACTCTTCCTTAACAAGTTTAAATATTGAATAGCTTACAAGAAATATGGCTGGTTGGGTATTTTCTGTTAAATCCAATTCATCTTTTGGACCTTCTAAAATTAACTTAGAAATAGAAAATTCAAGGGTATCATCAGCTTCTTTGTATAAATTTTGAATTAAACTATATTTATTGTATAGCTCTTTGCCCATTCCTACTATTTGTGAGCCCTGACCTGGAAAAATAACAGAAAACATTTAAATATTTAAATTTTATTATGGTTTTAAGTGTTGTAATTAAAGAATTATAATAGTATATCCTCACTTTTTATTAAAGAACAAATATGAATTTATACGAACATACTATTGTTGCAAGACAGGACACAAGTCCTTCTCAAATTAAGCAATTAACAGATAAATACTCTAAAATAATTGAGAAAAATGATGGTGAAATAGTTCAGACTGAAGAATGGGGGTTGTTAAACTTAGCTTATGTTATCAAAAAAAACAAAAAAGGAAGCTATATACATTTTAAAATTAAAGGTTCTGGAAAAATTATAGATGATTTAGAAAAGAATGAGTCTCTAGACAAAAATCTTTTAAGATACATAACTGTAAAAGTTAAAAAATTTGATTTAGAAGCAAAGTATTTTTCAAAAAAAGATGAGTATGAAAAAAAAGATTATAAAAAAGAATACAATAGAGATTAAATATGCCCTCAAAAAAAAGAAGTGATAATAAAAAAGGTAAACAAAGTAATTTTGCAAAACTAAGTATATTTCAACCAAATAAATATAAATTCAAAAAGTCATGCCCTCTATCTGTTAAAGGAGCTCCAGTAGTTGATTATAAAAATATAAGATTGCTTAAAAAATATATGTCAGAAAATGGAAAAATTTTACCCTCTAGAATTACCAATGTCTGTCAAAAAAAACAACGAGAGCTATCTATGTCAATTAAGAGAGCTAGAAACTTAGCATTAATTTAGATGAAGGTTATACTTTTAGAAAATATAAGAAAGATTGGGTCTATTGGTCAGATCATTGAGGTTAAAAGAGGTTTCGCTAGAAATTATTTAATTTCAAATAAAAAAGCTCTTTACGCATCCAAAGAGAATATTGCTGAAGTAGAAAAAATTAAATCTGAATTAAACAAAAAAGATACTGAAAAAAAGAAAGATGCTCAAAAAATTTCTGAAAAAATTAATGCTAAAGAATATTTGATTAAAAAATTAAGTACGGAAAATAAAGAACTTTATGGATCTGTTAAACCAACTGAAATTGCAAAATTAATTCATGAAAGTGATAATTTGGACATTAAGCCATCAATGATTCAACCAATAACTGAAATTAAGTCATTGGGTAAATTTAAAGTAAAAATCATTTTACACTCTGAAATAGAATCTGAAATTACAGTTAATGTAGTTACAGCAGAGACCATTCAATAATTATACAATTTTTTCCCCAGCCAATAATTGTTATTTTTATAAATCTTATTTCATATAAGATTTAATTATGGAAAATAACTTAAGTATAGTTAAAGATACATTCAAAGAATTACCAAATAATGTTGAAGCTGAGCAATCTGTTATTGGTTCTATATTAGTTTCAAACGAAATTTTTGATGAAATAAATACTATAATATCAAGTATTAATTTTTATGACCCAATGCATCAAAAGATTTTTTCTGCAATAGAAAGTCTTATTTATAAGGGGATGCTAGCAAATCCTATTACATTAAAAAATTATTTTGAAAATGAAAAAGATGAGTTAAATGTTCCTGAATATTTGGTTAAAATTACCAAATTCTCTACCCCACCTAGACAAGCAATAGAGTATTCAAGAATTACTTATGACATGTTTGTTAGACGAGAGTTAATTAAAATATCTGAGAATACAATTGATGCTGCGAAACTAAATGCACTTGATGTTAATGGTCAAAACATAATTGAAAATTCTGAAAGATTGCTATTTGACCTTGCCGAAAAAGGTTCTTTCAACTCAACATTGGTAAAATTTGATGAGGCAATGAGACAAACAATAGAAATGGCAACATCTGCCTATCAAAATGACGAAGGAATTGTTGGCGTCCCTACGGGTCTAAGAGATCTTGATGATAGATTGGGTGGACTTCATAATTCAGATTTAATCATTATTGCTGGAAGACCTTCTATGGGTAAAACAGCATTAGCCACTAATATTGCTTTTAATGCAGCCCAAAAATTACAAGAAAATGGGAAAAAATCTTCTGTTGCTTTTTTCTCACTAGAGATGTCATCGGAGCAGCTGTCTACAAGAATCTTAGCTGAACAATCTAGAATTAAATCAAATGATATTCGTAGAGGAAGAATTTCGGATGAACAATTTGATAAATTTATTGAAACTTCAAAAAATATTGCTGAACTACCCTTATTTATAGATGAAACACCCGCTATTAGTATTGCCGCAATGAGCAATAGAGCAAGAAGAATTAAAAGATTGCACGGCCTAGATTTAATTGTAGTTGATTATATTCAATTGATGAGAGGATCAGGAAACAATAGAGACGGTAGAGTACAAGAAATTTCTGAAATTACTCAAGGTCTCAAGGCAATGGCAAAAGAGCTCAAGCTTCCAGTTATTGCACTCTCGCAATTATCAAGAGCTGTAGAGCAAAGAGATGATCATAAACCTCAACTGTCTGATTTAAGAGAATCTGGGTCAATAGAACAAGATGCTGATGTTGTAATGTTTGTTTATAGAGAAGCTTACTATTTAGAAAGAAAAGAACCCAGACCAGCCACTGTAGAACACGCTGAATGGCAAGCAAAGATGAATGAGGTTTCAAATTTGGCTGAACTTATTATTGGCAAGCAAAGACACGGCCCTACAGGTAATATCATGTTAGAATTTGAGGCAATGTTTACTAAATTTAAAGATACTCAAATTAACTAATATCCAATATATGATAGTTATAAATGTTATCTAATTTATATCAAAATATAGTCCTCAAAAATCCTAAATCTATTTTTTTACTCTTGATAATTACTTTATTAAGTTTTGGTTATTTTACTAAAGACTTTAGACTAGACGCGTCATCTGATACTCTTTTAATCGAAGGTGATCCAGACCTCGAATATTTAAGAGAGATAACTGAGAGATACGGCTCTAAAGAATACTTGGTTTTAACCTACACACCCGATGAAGGAATGGTTAGCACAACTTCAATTAATAACTTGTTAAGTTTAAAATATAAAATTCAAAGTTTAGATTGGGTTCATAGTGTTGTTACATTATTGGATATACCATTATTAAATAACTCTGAAGCACCGCTTGAAGAAAGACTGCAAAATTTCAAAACATTAAAGGATGAGGATGTAGATAAAGAAAGAGGATTTAAAGAAATTTTAACCAGTCCTGTTTTTAGAAATTTTGTAATTAGTGAAGATGGCAATACAAGTGGTATTATTGTCTATATAAAAAAAAATGAGCTGGAAAATATTGAAAATAAAACCCAAAAAGAAATTGAAAATTATAAAGATACTCTAAAGAAAGAAAACCATGAAAATATTCTTCAGATAAGAGAGGTTATTAAAAGTTATGATGACGCAGGAAAAATATACCTAGGTGGAATTCCTATGATAACTGATGATATGATGTCGTTTATTAAAAGTGACATTTTAGTTTTTGGTCTTGGAGTTCTTTTATTTATTATCGCTACTCTTTGGTTTGTATTTAGAAAATTAATATGGATCATAGTTCCAATTAGTAGTTGTTTTTTTTCAGTTGTAATTATGACTGGCCTTCTTGGTCTTCTAGGGTGGAAAGTAACAGTAATCTCTTCAAACTTTATTGCGTTAATGCTGATTTTAACAATGGCAATGAATATTCACATGAGTACTCGTTTTTTACAATTAAGAAATAATTTTCCAAATTCAAATAACTTTGAAATTATTTCTATGACAACAAGTAAAATGTTTTGGCCAATTATTTATACAGTACTAACGACTGTGTGTGCTTTTCTATCTTTAGTATTTAGTGGCATTAAACCTATTATAGATTTTGGATGGATGATGACTTTTGGATTAATTACATCTTTTATTATTACGTTTACTTTGTTGCCTACACTTTTAGGTTTCGTCTCAAATAACAATGTAAAAATAGAAGAAGACAGTGATTCAAAAATTACATCTTTCTTTGGAAAAATTTCTATTAATAATAAAAAAACTATATTCACACTAACGGGCTTGGTTATTGTTCTTAGTATAATTGGCATAAATCGCCTTGAAGTAGAAAATAGTTTTATAAACTACTTTGATAAAAATACTGAAATATATAAAGGTATGAAGCTTATAGATGAAAAGCTTGGTGGAACTACACCTTTAGAAATTATTTTAAAATTTCCTCAAAAAAAGAAGGCTAAATCTAGTGATAACGAGTTTGAAGATTGGGGCGAAAATGAAGATCAAAATGATGAAAAATATTGGTTCACTAGAGACAAGGTTAATAGAATTGAAGCAGTACATAGTTACCTTGATGGATTACCCCCAGTTGGTAAGGTTTTGTCTTTCAGTTCAATTATTCAAGTTGCAACACAATTAAATAACAATAAAACTTTGGGTGGACTGGAAATGGGTATCTTATATTCTAAAATTCCAGAAAGTATTAAAAAAGATATTATTGATCCTTATATTTCAATTAAAGATAATGAAGCTAGGATCAGTTTAAGAATTATAGATTCTTTAGATGGTTTAAGGAGAAATGATTTGATTAAAAAAATTAATTACGATCTAAAAAATAAGTTAAAATTAAATGATGAAGAATTTAAACTTGCTGGGGTTTTAATTTTATTTAACAATTTACTTCAAAGTTTATTCAAATCTCAAATACTTACATTAGGATTAGTTATGATTGGTATTTTTGCAATGTTCATGATTCTTTTTAGAAACATAAAACTATCTTTAATTGGTGTGGTTCCAAATTTTATTGCTGCTTTTTTTATTTTAGGAATTATAGGTCTTTTAGGAATACCTCTTGATATGATGACCATAACTATAGCTGCTATCACCATTGGAATAGCCGTAGATAACAGCATTCATTATATCTATAGATTTAAAGAAGAATTTTTAAAACATAAAGATTATGAAAAAACCCTTAAAATTTGCCATTCAACAGTAGGTGTTGCAATACTTAATACATCTATAACAATAGTGTTTGGGTTTTCGATTTTAGTTTTTTCTAAATTCATACCTACCATTTATTTTGGAGTATTTACTGGTATTGCAATGTTGCTAGCTATGATCTCAGTCTTAACATTGCTCCCATCACTTATTTTGATTAGTAAACCTTTTGGGAGGTAAACCACACTATGGTTGATAATTTAAAGAATTTTTATGAAGTAATCTCTTTTATAGACTTAACATATTTAATTATTACAATTTTGTCTGTGGTTAAATGCTATCGTAAAGGATTTATCCTTAGTATACTTGCTGCATCTAAATGGCTTTTGGCTTACGTGGTAACACTAGTTTTATTTTCTAGAATTAAACCATATTTTAAAAATATGATTGATAGTGAGTATGTATTAGATATTTTACTTGGTATCTTCATTTTTGTTTTAGTTGTTTTTGTTATATTAATGATAAACAAAGGTATCAGTAAAGCTGTTAAATTTGTAGGTTTGGGAAGTCTCGATTCTATTTTTGGATTATTTTTTGGTTTTATAAGAGGCTATATTATATGTGTCTGTTTATTTTCAGCCCTACATATTGTTTATAATTATAATAAATGGCCAGTTAACCCTGATAAATCATACACCTTCCCTTACCTTAAAAAAGGTAGTAATTATCTACTAAAAGAATTTCCAAATGAAGAAACATATCAAGATACTAAAGACAAAATTGAAGATCTATAATCCAAAATTAAAAGAAGAATGTGGAGTGTTTGGTATTAGCAGTAGTAAAGACTCTGCGGCCCTTACTGCCCTGGGACTTCATGCTTTACAGCATAGAGGTCAAGAAGGTTGTGGAATTGTAACTTTTGATGGAGAGAAATATTATTCAGAGAAAAGATTTGGCCTAGTTGGGGATAATTTTAACAAAGAAAAAGTATTGAAAAGTTTACCAGGCAATTATGCTATAGGCCACAATAGATATAGCACTACAGGAGATAATACTTTAAGAAATATTCAACCCTTTTTTGCAGATACTAATGCTGGTGGTATTGGAGTTGCTCATAACGGGAACCTAACAAATTCTATCACTCTTAGAAATAAACTTGTTCAAGATGGTGCAATTTTTCATACAACATCTGATACTGAAACTATCGTTCAATTAATTGCAAAATCAAAAAGAAATAAAACAATTGATAAAATAATTGATGCAATTTTTCAAATTCAAGGAGGATATGCTCTGGTAATGCTTACACAAAATATATTAATTGGTGTGAGGGATCCCTATGGAATAAGACCTTTGATAATTGGTAAAATAAAAGATAGTTACGTTTTTGCTTCTGAAACTTGTGCTTTAGATATTATAGGAGCGAAGTATGTAAGAGATGTTGAAAATGGTGAAATTGTTTATGTTGAGGATAATGAATTAAAAAGTGTTAAACCCTTCCCTGCTAAAAAAGTTCGTCCTTGTGTATTTGAATACATTTACTTTGCAAGGCCTGATAGTTTACTAAATGGAAAGTCTGCTTATGAACATAGAAAAAAATTTGGTGTTGAGCTTGCTAAAGAAAATAAAATTGATGCAGATATAGTGGTGCCAGTTCCTGACTCTGGAAATGCAGCGGCTCTTGGATTTGCTCAGCATTTAGGAATTAATTTTGAATTAGGTTTAATAAGAAACCATTATGTGGGAAGAACCTTTATAGAACCAAGTCAAAAAATTAGAAGTTTGGGTGTTAAGTTAAAACTGAATGCTAATCAATCTACAATTAAAGGTAAAAGAATTATTTTAATAGATGACTCTTTAGTTAGAGGAACTACCTCTCATAAAATTGTAAAAATGCTTTATGATGCAGGAGCCAAAGAAGTTCATGTTAAAATAGCTTGTCCAGAAATTAGATTTCCAGATTTCTATGGTGTAGATACACCAACTAAAAAAGAGCTTCTTGCTGCAAATAAAACTAATGATGAAATTTGTGAATATATTGGTGCTAAGTCCTTAGATTTTTTATCTTTAGAAGGTGTATATAAAGCAATGGGTTTTAAAAAAAGAGATGAAATATATCCTCAATTAACTGACCATTATTTTACAGGTGATTATCCTGTTGAACCTATAGATGAATTAGGTGATGATAAGGTTACTCAATTATCTTTATTAAGCGCAGCGTCAAATAATTAAAATGAGTAAAGTAAAGTTTACTAAAATGAAGTGCGGCTCCAAAGATGATTACTTATTGCTAGATAAGTATGAGCAAAAATACATCAATGGAACTGCTGATAGGATAATAAATTTTATGAGTAGATTAAATTCAACTCTAGAGGGCAATAAGATAACAAGACTTGAGCATTCTCTTCAAGCACCAACAAGAAGCTTTTAATGATAAGGCTAGTGAAGAAATGGTTGTTGCAGCATTATTGCATGATATTGGTGACGAATTAGCTCCATTAAATCATTCAGAGTACGCTGCCTCAGTATTAAAACCTTTTGTAAGTGAAAAACTCGTTGGATAATTGAAAAACATGGTGAGTTTCAAATGTATTATTATGCCACCATTTAGGTGGTGACAGAAATCAAAGAGATAAATATAAAAATCACAAATATTACGAAGATGCTTTAAACTTCTGTGAAGAAGGGGATCAAGTATCCTTTGATCCAAATTTTAAAAGTCTAAATCACAAAGATTTTGAACCGATAATTAGGAATATTTTTTCTATAAAACCACACACTTCTTAATAGCTACTAATTAATAACTTTAAATTATTCTTTATATCACTATATATAAATCTATGATTACTCAAAGAGAGCATATAATTAATTACTTTAAATCAGGAATTAAAGATACCAAAGATTTTAAAATTGGTATTGAGCATGAAAAATTTTTATTTGACCAAAATAAAGATAAAAGAGCTGATTACAAAACTGTACTTAAAATGTTTCATGAATTGAGTGAGTTTGGGTGGAAACCAATAATAGAAAAACAAAATATTATTGGGTTACAAAAAGATGGAAAAAATATCACTTTAGAGCCTGGTAATCAAATAGAATTATCAGGTGATAAATTAAACAATATTCATGAAGCTTGTTCAGAATCTCACGATTATTTATTTGAGTTACAACAGGTGACAAAAAAACTTGGTTTAAGAATTGTTAGTGCTGGTTTTGATCCAATTTCAACTCTCAGTGAAGTTCCAAATAACCCCAAGCTAAGATATGAGGTGATGACTAGGGATATGCCTAATGGTGGATCGCTTAGTCTGGACATGATGTATAGAACTTGCGGCACCCAATTAAACCTTGATTACAACTCAGAGGAAGACTTTATAAAAAAATTTAGGATAATTAACTCACTTGTTCCAATATCAATTGCATTATTTGCAAACTCTTCGATAGTAGAGAAAAAAAAAAGTGGCTACATGTCTTATAGATCAAAGGTTTGGCAAGAAACTTCAAGAGGTGGACTTCCTGAGATTTTTTTTGATAATATGAATTTTGAAAAATATGCTGATTTTGCAATAAACTTTCCTCTTTTATTTATTCAAAATGAAAAAGAGTATTTATCTGGAAAAAATTTTACATTTTCAGATTTTATGAATGGAAGAATTAAAGAAATAAATAATAGACTACCAACTGAAAAAGATTTGGCTACTCATCTAAGTACTATCTTTACAGAAAATAGATTAAAAAAATATATAGAATTAAGATCCATGGATACTTGTGGTTGGGACTGCTTGTGTGCAGGGCCAGCATTTAATACGGGAATTTTATATGGTAATTTAGATGAGACTTATGAATTAATTTCTAAATGGGATAAAAATAAAATAATTAATGCCTACTTAGAGGCTCCTAAAAAAGGTTTTAATACAGAGTTAATGGGTAAAGACTTGCTATATTGGTCATCTTTATTACTTAATTTATCTAAAAAAGGTTTAGAAGGAAGAGACGTATCAAATAAGTTAGGTGAGAATGAAGCAAAATTTTTAAAACATTTAGAAAAATTAATTGATAACAAAACAACAAACGCAGATCATATGATTAATAAATTTTCTAAAAATGAAAATTTAACTGAACTATATGACAAGTAAGATTGTTGCTATTCAAGGAAACCACCCTTCTGAACTCAACCCTAAAAGTGATACCAGTATATTTCTTGCTGTAGAAGCTCAAAACAGAAAATATAAAATATTTTACTATGAACCTAAGGATCTTTCGATAATAAATGATAAAGTAGTTGCTAAAGGCTATTACATAAAATTTAATTATTCTAATAACAATTTCTTTAAGATTATAAGTAAACAAACATTAGATTTATCAAAATGTAACTATCTACTAATACGTCAAGATCCCCCTTTTAATTTAGAATATATTTCAACAACATACATATTAGATCAAATTAAAGATAGAGTTAAGATTGTTAACAACCCAACATCCATAAGAAATATTTCTGAAAAGTTATACTCAGCTACATTTCAAAAATTCATGCCAAATACAATTTTTACAAGAAGTATCGATGAAGTTAATAAATTTTTTATAAAAAATAAAAGAATTATTATCAAACCTATCCATAGCTTCAGTGGAAATGATATTCACCTTATAGAAAAAAAAATTGATAAAAAAATAATTTTAAATTTTATCAAAATGCATGGGCATATTATGTGTCAAAAGTTTTTACCAAAAATTAAACTTGGAGATAAAAGGGTTTTTTTAATTAACGGAAATATTAGTGGTGCAATCTCAAGAATTCCTAAAAAAGGATCTTTCTTAAGCAATCTAAGTAAGGGTGCCCTTCCTACTGCTACTAAATTGACAAAAATTGAAAAAAAAATTTCAAATTTGATTGCTAAAGATCTTAAAAAAAATAATATTTATTTTTCTGGTATTGATTTTATTGATCAGAAACTAAATGGAGACATTAATGTAACTTCACCTACTGGACTTAAAACATTTTATGATCTTACCAATATAAATCTGGCCAAAAACTTTTGGAAAGGTTTGGGTGCATGAATAATTTAACAGAACAACAAAAAGGATCTTTACTAGCTTTTGTTGCAGTAATGTTTATTACTCCCGACTCTTTATTTATCAGACTTTCTAATGCTGACACTTGGAGTTTAGTTTTTTATCGAGGACTTATCCCTTTTGTAACTGTTCTTTTTGGAATGCTACTAATCTACAAATTAAATTTTTTTAGAATGCTTTTCTCAAGTGGCTATCATGGTTTAATTTATATAGGTACTTTTTCATTAACTAATATAACTTTTGTAGTTTCAATTCAAAATACAAATGTAGCAAATACTCTAGTAATGATAGCAATGGCTCCAATGTTATCTGCAGTACTAGGGGCAGTATTTTTAAATGAATTGCCTGATAAAAAAACTTGGATTACAATATTTGTAACTTTTGTGGCCGCTATATATATATTCTACGATTCAATGCAGCTTGGTAATTTTTTTGGCGATATCCTAGGCCTTATAACTGCTCTAGGTTTAGCTGTTGGTGCGGTTACTATTAGATCTGCACGTGATAAAAATTTAATTCCTGCTGCTGTTGTGGGAAAATTAATCGTAGCTTTATTTGCCCTATTATTTATCGAGAATTTTACATTGGTTGGAGGTGATCTAGTTATTGTTCCGCTTATGTGCATTATGTGTGTAGCTATACCTTTTGTATTAGTAACTATAGCTCCTAGATTCATTCCTGCTGCAGAAGTGAACTTATTCTTCCTATTAGAAACGATTATTGGACCTATCTGGGTATGGTTGATTATTAAAGAACAACCTAGTCTCGAAACAATTCAGGGTGGAGCAGTAATCATAACTGCAATCGCAATCCACTCTTTTATTAAATTAAAAAATTCATAATTTGTGCACAATAAAGACTTGATTTACAAGTAGATCACAAATAAGTACGGTCAAATTTATGAATAAAATTTTAAAAAATTCTTGGGCATTATTTTTGGGGATGGGCTTCATAATGCTGGCCCACGGATACCAAGGATCATTACTTGGAGTAAGAGCTGTGCAAGAAGAATTTAGTCTCATTGCAACTGGTTTCATGATGTCTGGATATTATGTTGGATATTTCATTGGTGCAAAAACTATTCCTGGATTCATATTTAGAGTGGGTCACATAAGAGTGTTCGCAGCATTTGCCTCCATTGCTTCTATTGTTATTTTAATGCATTCTATTTTTATTCATCCCTTTACTTGGTTTATACTTAGAGTTGTTACTGGCATTAGCATGGTTTCTATTTATACAATTGCTGAAAGTTGGCTAAATGATAGGTCAAGCAATAAAAATAGGGGAAGTGTTTTGTCAATTTATATGATTGTACTTTACGGATCTATGGGCATTGGTATGTTCTTTCTAAATTTTAGCAAGCCAGAAAATTTTCAACCTTTTATTCTAGTTTCATTATTTATGTCGCTTGCACTAATTCCAATTTTACTAACTAAGAGAAAGGCCCCCACGTTCAAAAAAATTACTAGCATGAGCTTAAAAGAATTATACGAGACATCTCCTTTAGGAATGGTGGGTTCAGTATTTTATGGTACAGTTCAATCAGCATTATTTTCACTACTAGCTGTTTATGCAGTATCAATGAACTTTACCATATTTGAAATTTCTCTTGTAACTTTTTTATTAGCCATATCAGGAGCAACCGCACAATTTCCTATTGGAAAATTATCTGATAAATTTGATAGAAGATTGGTTATTATTTATTGTACTTTTGGTGCAGCTTTTTTTGGCCTTTGTGCAATTTTTGCATCCAGTCAAATGTATCTACCAAGTGGTCTTGCTACAAATAAAACTTGGTTTTATATATTTCTAATTCTATTTTCTTTTTGTAGCTTACCTATGTTTGCAATAATTTTTGCACATACAAATGATTTTATTCCTAAACAAAAATTTGTTGCTGCCGGAGCTGGCTTACAGTTTGCATTTGGATTAGGAGCAATGAGTGGACCTTTTTTATGCTCTATATTTATGAATGTGATTGGCTCAAACGGTTACTTTGTATTTTTAGTAATTTTTCATTCGATAATTGGTATTTTTGCAATTCATAGAATTAAAGTTAGAGCTACTGAGGTCAATCCAGACTCCCAGTTTACTGCTATGCCGCAAACTATTACTCCAACCGGCATGGAACTAAATCCATCTACAGAGCCTATGGAAGAGCCTAAAATTGAAACTAAAATTCAATAAGTCTAAAATTTTAAAATAATGACAGGTAAAAAAGATTAAATTTTTTTATATTTAATAAGTAGAGAATATATTAAAGAAACATTTGTCCAAAAAATTATTGCTGAAAAGCTAGTAAAAAAACTTCCAGAGGGCAAAACTGGTAAGATTTGAGAGCAAATAAATGCACAAAGACTAAGTAGTATTAAATCATTTTCCTTAAAATAAGTCTTTAATGATTTTAAAATTATTACAGTAAAAAATATAAAAAATAAAATAAAACCAAATAGGCCAATCTCTGCCAACATTTCTAAATATAATTGATGGGGATGTATAGCACATTTTCTTGATGATATATCCTCTGGGACTTTAGCGTATTCACATTGTGTTCTAAAAGTTTTTAAACCAATGCCAAACAATTTATTATTTTTAAAAATATCATAAGCTGCATAATAATGAGGTCCATAATTTGAATATTTTATATGATCCATTAATGAAGCATCAGTAATGCTTTCCTTAATCCTACCATGGAAAGTTAATGCTCTTTCTAGATTCTTACTCATAGATTTTAACTCATTATAAAATCTTTGATTTACCTCATGATTGAATGATATTATGGAAATTATTATTGATATAAAAATAAAAAAACTTAATAATTTTTTTTTAATATCTAATTTATTATAAAAAAATAATATAAAAAAGATTATAAATGTACCCTTAATTGCATTAGATCTTTCATTAATTAAAAAAAGTATTACTAAAAAAATTAATAAAAAAATAAACATGATAAGTATATTTTTATTTTTCATAAAATAATATGAGAGAGTTGGCATTACAAAGCCTATTAATAAATGTGCCATTTTTAACTCATGACCCATAAAGCCAGACAATTTTCCATGAGCCCAAGTGATGTCAAAACCTATTGTGTTAAATCCAAAAAAATACTGAAAAAATAAATCAAAAATAGTTACTACTAAGGTTATCGCCCATAATTTGAAAATTAAATCTAACTTGTAATCACTCTTATTAATAAAATAATTTATTGAAATGATAAGTAATGGAAATCTTATAAAAAAGAAAGATCTAGAAAAACTTAATTCTTTATCAACTGAAATTGTAAAATAATTAAAAATCAAATAAATCCATACTATAATCAAGAAGATGAAAATTTTATTTTTTAGTGGTGTAAAGTCTTTATTAACAAGCATCTCATAAAAAAAACCAAGTATAATAATCATAATCAAAATTTCTGGAATTAAAGTTCCTAATATCAAACCCAGAGGGAGTAATCCTACTAAGAGCAGGTAAAAACTTGAACTTGTTTTAAAAAAATTATTTAAAATGAGCATTTAATGTATGCTTATAATAGGATACTTTATATTTCTAGTGCAAAAATCACAATTTTTTTAAAAATAAAATTAGTTTTTATTGATTGATTTCTATTGTATTTCCAACTTTTACTTCACCATCATTTAATGATCTTAAGTAGATACCCATATCAAAATGATTATAGTTTTTTTTTAATGATTGAAGTAAATTTAACCCATTGTCATCAGTTCCTGGTTTCAAATTGATTGCAACACATCGTGGAATATTTTTTTCAACTTTAAAAGTTGTATGGTTAATGTTTATGGTTTTCCCAATCCAATTACGCTCTTCCCATGGCTCAACTCCCTCAATATAAAAGTTTCCTCTAAACCTTTGAAATTCTATTTTTTTATTAATTCTCTTTTCAAGATCCTCTATACTCTTAAGGTTTATTAAGGATATAGAGTTAAAAACCTTATCTGAGTGTGAGGTATCATAAAAAGGAAACATATTATTTTTTAGCAAAGAAATAGGCTTTATTAATGCGCTTTCCAGTTCCACTAGTTTTTTTATTAGTAAAGATTTTTGTTTTATATCATCTGCCCTTACTGATATTAACTCCTTTCCGTCGAGTGTTATGGCTAATTTGTTACCTTTGTATGTAAAGTTATATTTGTTTAAAGATGGAGAGTTCTTTAGTGTTAAAAAATTATTTAGGTTTCGTTTATTTGGATTTTTTTCAATTAATTCATTATCTTTTGCGTTAACAATTCTTGAAAAGGCAAATATTCTATCATTTAAAATTCCTAAATTTTTTTTAACCGTGCATGACTCAATGCTTTCAAAAGAAAGAGACTTTATAGGACTGTAATGTATTGATGAAATTAATATACTCATATAAATTTTTACAATGAAATAATATAGCTAATAATTTAAAATGACATTTAAATAAAAAAAAGTTACTGGAAGTCTACAAAGCAACTATCTTCCCTAGTGCTAATTATTAAAGCTATTTAGCTTTCATTATAAATAGATGACTTAAAAACTAATAAATTTAACCTATAAACTAAGGGATTTTGAGATAAAATAAATAGTTAATTCCTGATCATTTTGATAAGATCTTAATTCATGAAAAAACTTTTAGAAATATTGGTTCTGGGTTTGTTATTGAGTGGAAATGCTTATGTAGACAAAATTAAATGAAAAAAATATGCCTTCATTTGATGTAGTAAGTAAAATTAATTATCAAGAATTTGATAATGCTCTTGCAAATTGTTTAAGAGAAATTAGTAACCGATATGATTTTAAAGGACTTAAAATTTCAATTGAAAGAAAAGATAAGATAATCACTACACTAGCGCCAGATGAATTGAAATTAAAACAAGTAAATGAATTACTACAAATTCATCTTATAAGAAGAAAAGTAGATCCAAGAGTAATAGTTATTAAAAATTCAGAAAGTGCTGCAGGTACAACTGTCAGGCAAGTCAGTGAATTAGAAGAAGGTATTAGCCAAGAAAATGCCAAAAAAATTATTGCTGATATAAAAAAACTGAAA
>Ga0209709_10000792_pt1 | contig 29857 bp, 40 predicted proteins | sample ArcticOcean_MG_C_2_FD_187435 | JGI IMG/M metagenome (GOLD analysis project Ga0209709, IMG submission 187435) | Marine microbial communities from western Arctic Ocean - ArcticOcean_MG_CB4_136 (SPAdes) (version 2) | ecosystem: Environmental > Aquatic > Marine > Oceanic | place: Arctic Ocean... | reverse complement strand
AAGGTGTTACAGTTAGAACAGTTTGACACAATGGGCTTTCATGAGTATTATGGCGTTACTGAACTTTTCAAAGATCTTCAAAGTCTGATTAAGAGAGCCGAGTATATCCAGACAAATTATGATAAGATAGTAATACATGATTATTCAGAATTTAAGTTAAACTTTCCAAAGTCAAAGGTAGTATTAGTATTTCATGGCTCAAAGTTAAGAGGGTTAAATGAGAAAGAATTAGAAACAGTAAAGGATTATCCATGCTATGTAACTACTTCTGATCTCTTTGATATATTACCATTTGCTAAGCACTTACCTGCTCCAGTAGATAGTGATTTATTTAAGAAAGATGTTGAAGGGTATGGATGGATAGCAATCAACAGACCATACCAAAGAGATTTAATAGAAAAACGAATCAAGGCCAGATATCCTGATGTGCAATACTATGAACGTAATGCAGGTAATATTATTAGATATGAGGATATGCCTGATTTTCTATCACAGTATAAACATTATGTAGATTGGAAGTTCACAACTGATACAATACCTTTATCATTACCAGATCCATCTTGCACAGGAATCCAGGCTTTAGCATTAGGGTTGACAGTACATGATAAGGATGGTGGTACTTTGTCTACAAATTTACTTCTCATTCATGATGCGAAGCGAATAACTGAGAGGTTTATTAATGAAATTACTTGATTGGAGTGACCATGACTAGAACTAGAGGTCCTGATTTATCAAAAGAGTTTCATGAATACATCAGTACACAATGGATGTTCTTTGGTAGAAACGCATATCAGATAGCAGAGCAGATAAACAAAGATACTATACTGATGAGCAAGTTTGGTAAATGTAGCCATGCAGGAGTACATTATCATATCAAACAGATTGAACAAGAAATGGAAAACACAATATCTGAAGATGCAATGGACACATACATTGGAGAGTTCATCAGGGCTAGACTAGGCTTTGAACAAGATGTCATAGCATTAGAGGAGATTATGGCTGATGAGAAATCCAAAGGATTTGATGATATGGATAAGGAACTATATTTGAAATTTGCTAGAACCAGACATGATATTAAACTTGACTCCTTTAAGATGCTACAGGATTCTGCTTTACCATTACAAGTAAAGAAATTAAAAATGGAGAGAGCTAAACTAAGACCTGCTAGGCCAATGCCTGAGGTAGAGGATAATGGGGTTAGCAAGTAAAAACACACTACAGATTATAGGTAACGCTGCAACTAGAGATACACCTATTGTACCTCTAACTTTTTGGTGTAAAGACTCTTTAAGTAAAGATGATCAATGTTGTTTTTGGCATTACATATTTCATCCTTTTGGTGGTCCTGAGAGAGATGGCATATACCATCCATGTTATGAATATGAACAGCAAATACTAGACAAGATGCAAATGGAACCATTAGAAGAAGATAGAACTAATCCCTGCAAGTGGTTTTCAGTTTATAAAGCAACAGGATTAGGACTTACAGAGTTTATACTATTATGGATAGTTTGGAAGTCATTAACAGATGTATGGTGGAGTGGTAAGGAAGCCATAATTATTACTGGACCTAACGTTGACTTGGCACAGGATTTAATACTTCGAGCGAAAGGTTTTTTACAAAAGAAAGGACTTGGATATGTAGATCATGGAGCGTACGAAGTAGATGTCAATGGAAGCCGAATCAAATGTTATCCGTCGAATAACATCCATTCAGCAAGAGGTAAACCAAAGATTAGTCTCTTTTTTGGAGATGAAGCAGCGTTCTTCAAACTCAGAGATGATTCAGTCGTTAGAACCGTCGGAGAGAGATATATTGGAAAATCAAATAGTTGGGTTATATGGGTATCTACAGCAGGAGAGGAACCGAGTGGCTTTTTTTACGACATTATGCTCGAACCTAAAGAAGGACCAGAGAAGACAATATATGAAAGATTCCATTTCTATGTTGAGGAAGGTCTTAGGAGAGATCCGCAAACAAAAACATCCATATTCTCTCCCGAATACATAAAAAAGGCTTCACAAGCTAGATCATATGAAAGAGAGTATCTTGGTGTATGGGGAAAGAATGTAGGGGATATATTCTCTCCAGAGGGAATAGAGTTATGTTGTGGAACTGAATATGAGTGGACTGTAGATGATGATACAAATGACAGAATTATTGGAATAGATCCTGGATTCGGATCTTCTGAATTTGGAATATGTATTATACAAAAACGTAAGGGAAAGAAATCAGTTATCTATGCTGATGCTTTTGAAAGGGCTAGTTACATTGACATTATTAACAAGGTTAGATTACTATCTGAAAAGTTCAGAACTAAGCGTATATTTGTGGATTCTGCATGGCCTGAAGGAATAAGAGATTTGAGGGATAAATATTTTATGAACGTACAGGGTATAGCATTTAATCAGTATGGAGAAAAGATGTTAAACTATGCAGCAAATAATGTAGACTTTCAGAATGTTGAGATTCATCCGTCATTTAAGAAACTAAAACTACAATTAATGACAATCAAGTTTAACAAGAAAGGTGGTACTGATAAGACCAAACAAAACCCATTTGATTTAGGAGATGCTTTTTTACTAGCACTGTACTACTATAAGATGGGATCAGGTACTCTTGCTGGAGTTGGTTGAGCGTTTTAATCTTAATGTGTTTTCTAATTTATCTTTAATCTTTGAACCAAATCTAGGTAATCTTCTATCTTTCTTTTTTGGTTTGGGTTTACTAAAATCTGCAACAAAAGCCTTATGATCTCCAACAGTAACAATAGGAGTAATACCTTTCATCAAGGCAATATACAAAACAACATTAGGATCTGAGTTTTTCCTTAAAGAATCCATACATTGTTGATCAGAGTAATAAGCAGGCCACGTACATATTTCATAAATGTGGTTATCTTGTAATTCATTTAACTGTTCGTTACGAATCATGGGATATACTGGAGCAGGAGTATGTGCTGCTAACATATACTTTCTATAATATCATATTATATATAAACTATATGGTTTTATACCTAAAAATGGATCAAAAGACTTGGGGACAAGGAGATTTTACAGATAGTGCTACCTATGACTTGTCAGGTACGGTATATGATGAGAATACACTAACAACAGCAAGAAACATATCTGGTTTCACAGGAACATTACGATTAATAGATCAAGATGGCGATTCTGTATTTTCAACTACAGAGAATCTAACATTGGGATCAGATGGTACTATACTAATCAAGTTTGCAGAGGGAAAAACACCTACTTCTCAAGGTATATTCAAAGTTAGATTAAGATTAGAAGTTTCTGGTACTAGATTAACCTGTATAGGTATTAATGGCTCAGATGAAGTCTATTTTGAACATGATTAGTGACTTTTTACTTCCTTTGTTTAATTTAATTGTTATTTGAGCATTGGCAGACATATTTACAATAAAAAAGACCATTTCTGGATCAAATACACCTGTTTTACCTAGAAATACCCCAATTAAGGAGAAATATGAGGGTTCAATCAGGGTATTAGAGGCATTTAATCAAAAAAGTGAGGTAAATCAATCAGATTGGCAAGATGAACTGGCTCCAGACAGACCATTTGTTGAAACTATCAATGCAATCAACCAAGATCCTCGATTAAACTTATCAAATGAAACATATATTCAAATGGTATTAGGAAAAGGACTCAGAGTAACTGCAAAGAAGGAAAGTATAGCAGATATGGTAACAGATTGGTGGGATGAGATACAATGGGATGAACAATTAGAAGATGCACTATACTCTTATCTTGGTTGTGGTAATATGTTCTTTGAACATGATCCAACATACAAAGAATATGTTGAAGTTGCAGTTACAACAATAGAAAGTATTGTAAGAGGTAAGAATGGGGATATTAAATACTATTTACAACACGTTAATGATATAGATATTAAATTAAGACCAAGAGAGGTAACACAATTCAAACTAACTAACGTATCAAGAGAGGCATTTGGTAGAGGATTACATCATTCAGTATTATCTACATATACAAACCCAGATACAGGAGATGTATATGATTCTCCTCTAATTCAGATGAAGAAGATGGAAGATGCTATGCCAAAGATATTTGAAGGTCATGCTGATCCAACAGTAATGTTCCACTTTGCTGATGCAGGAGAACAATTCATCAAAACTCAAGCAGATGCATTAAAGAAGATGAAACATGGATCAAAGATAGTTACAGATAAAGAATTTGATGTTAAAGTAATTGAATCAAGTGGTAATAGTAAGTTTGAAGGTTACATTGAACACATTCAAAGGGATTTAATAGAGCCAGGATCTAAATTCCCACTCCAATTCTTCAACGCAGGCTTTACAGCAAGAGCAGCATCAGAGAGTACGGACTCTGTACTAACTAGAAAGGTCAAGCGTATTCAGGCACGATTAGCTAACCAAATTAAGATTAAAATGGTATTACCATTTCTAAAAGCAAGAGGTAAGAGCATCAAAGCAAAAGATATCCAAATCTTCTTTGAAACACCTCAAAAACAAGAGGCAATTATTACAGATGTCATAACATCATTTAGAGATAACTTGATTAAGAGATCAGAAGCAAGGAAATGGTTCATTAACAACTCTAGTATAGATATCAATGAAAATGACATGGAGGATGAACCACCTATCACATCAGTAACTCCAACTAATCAATTACAAGATAAAAGAGAGCCAGAAAACACTTCCATTAAAGACAATGACACTAATGAAAAACTGTTAGAGATGGTCAACCTAAGAGAAGAACTAGATAGAGCAGAGAAGAGAAAGAATACTGAGGAAATATTGAATTTCATAAAGGGGTTAAAAAATGATTAGAATATACACAGATAAACAAACAGATAATGTAATAGAATCCCTAGATCTAGGTAGAGTATCATTAGGAGAGACTATAAAGTACACAATGTTTATGAAAAACACAGATACTCAATGGCCTGTTCATAATATCAAAATAGAGAACGCAAATCCAGAGTTAAGATTTGATATACCTGATATGCTAAAGGCAAATGAGGTAAAAGAGGTCTTTGTTTATTGGACTCCTAAACTAGACAGTAGAGAGCCATTACTAACAAAGTTTGAATTTTCAGGCGACGTATTCATAGGATAATGGCATTACTAACCGAAAGTGGGTTAGATTTAGAAACCGAAAGTGGATTAGAATTAAACAGAGAATCATATGTTGCACCTATTCCTACTTCTGGTGGAAAGAAACTAATATCATTTCCACAGGTCCAACACATACAAGGAGTAATAAGAGTAAGAGGAAATACAAGACTTCCACTAGACAAAGAAAAGATAGTCATAAGAGCAAGTGCATTTGAAAACACCATACATTCAATATCATATAAAGGAGTAGTCAGTACAATCATAGAGGGAACCATAAAAGGTACAGGATCAAGAAATGTGAAATCAAAGGCTATGATAATAGGATCTAAATTAAATAATATAACAGAGTCAATCACAATCAAAGGTAAGAAAGATTACATTATATTAATTGATAAAATAAAACAAGTTATATAATTACTTCTCTATATCGCTTTCAACTGAAATTACTCATGGCAGAACGTATATCTGGTATTGCATTAATGCCTAGACAATCACGTAATGGTGTATATTATGATGTTGAGGAATTAAAGAAATTTCATGGTAAAACAGTACCACTAAGAGTAGAACATGACAAAGACACCCATATAGGCCAAGTAACATTCTCATTTGATGAAGAGAAAAGTCAAGTGAAATACGAAGCAACTGTATTTGATTCAGAATGGCAACAGATACTAAACAATGAACAATATCAAGTATCAATAGGAGCATCAGTATTAGAACAAAGACATCTATGTGATGAAATGAAAGTTAAATGTCTTAATGCACCTGTGTTAGATGAAATATTAGAATTATCAGTCGTTAGAACACCTGGAATACCAGAATCTACTTTACACGTTGTAGAGTCACATAACGCACAATATATTAAAATTTTAAATGAACAAGAAGTACCTGCTTCATTTGGTGGATTTATTGATCCTATCAGATTAAGACAAGAACTATCAGATAGTGTTAAAGCAAAGAATCCTAATTTAGAATCAGAAGAAGTAGATAGAAAGTCAGGAGAATTACTAGGAACATTAGAAGTAGCATTTCTTAGATTAATACAACCACCAACACAAGTACAACCTGCACCAGAACAAACAAATAATGTTGATAATACTTCCAATAAAGAAACTCCAATCAATCAAAACATGACAACCGAAATTTCTGAAAAGAAAGTAGAGGAAAAAGTCAAAGTAACCATTGAAACAGATGGCGAAGTAGAAGTAGGTAAACCAGAAACAAAAACTGAAGTAGCTGACGACAAATGTCCTGAAGGAAAGGATATGGTTGACGGTAAATGCGTTGACAAAACAGCTAAAGAAGATGTTTCTGACAAAGTTATCGAAAGAATTGAAAAATCCAATTCAGACACTCTCAAAGCAGTTATTGAAACTGTTAAAGGGAACTGGAATCCAAAATCAGAAGTTGCAGAATCAACCAACGCAAGTTATGTTGAAGAAGCATTTACTGACGACCAAGCAACAGCTTTCATGGATAAACTCTTTGAAACTGGCTATAACAAATTGGTCCTTGAGAAAGAAGGATGGATTGAAACTCATTCATACCAAAAACAAACAGGTAATGGAGAGGTTCAAGAAGCCGTTTCTACATCAGGAACTATTCCAGGTGTAAAACAAGCATCAAACATTTCAATTCAGTTAGGTAGCAAAACTGCAATTCCTATTAGACAGTATGGTCAATTCCAAGCTGTTACAACAGGAGTGAATACAGCAAGATTCTACAGAATCACTGTACCAGATGCAGGAGCAATTACTGAAAGCCCAACTACTGACATCACAGCAGTTACTCACACCTTAACAGCAATCGACGTAACGTGTAGCATACGAGGTTGGAGACAAGTAGTAGAAAAAGCAAATCTTGAGGACTATCCTGCAAGTTTCCTTAACGCAATTAGAGAAACTGCAAGACTAGAAGCAATCAGAGATGAGCACAAACTAATTCTCCAAGACTTAGGTGCAACCGATCACGACTTTGGTGGTATAACCACAGCTCCTTACCATATTGGGGGATCTGATGGTGCAGCAACATCAAATACAACCGAAGAAGATGCTGATGGGGAATTAGACGAAGATGGTCTAACATTTAGTAAAAGATACCTTGAAGAATTAGGTCAAGATACCAGTCCTGGTAACTTGGTCGCTTTCATAAGCCCAAGAGCTTTTGAAGCATTAATTTCTTCAACATCTTTATCCGAATATACCCAAATCGGAAATGCAGGTGTTACCAGACTCGGACAAATGGAGAGACTGTATGGTATTGACATAATCGTCACTAATGAACTTCTTTCAGCCAATAACGCATCAAGAAACCTTGTATGTGTTAAAGGTAAAGCATGGGGATTAGCCTCACAAAGAAAGATGGAAATTGAGTTCCAAAAAGATATTGCAGGACAATACTGGGATATTGTATGGACTCATAGAATTGGTGTAGATATCCTTGATCCAAACACATACGTAATTGTTTCTACTGTAAACGCATAGAACTTTACTTTATTTTTTTTACTTCTATTTATACTAATTCCATACATTTTTGTATGGATGTCGAAGCACGTATATTCGAGAAGCTAGACAAGATAGAAGCAAGGATAAATGATTTATGTATAAGACTATCTGCTATGGAAGCAGAATACAATTCACATATTGGAAATTTACAATCACAACAAGATAGAAAATTAAAAAGGAGAGATTATACTTTAGTGATTATGGCATTAGGATTAACAACAGTAGAAGTTTTACGAACTCTAGGCGTAATATAGATAACAATAGTTATATACAGTAAGATAAAGGAATTTGGTATGGCAGGAAATCTAAGGTACTTTGGATTAGGAGCTTATACAGGACTTATCGCTCTGTGGACAGCTATGGGACAAATCCCACTAGATCTAAATACAGCAATAGCTTTGCTTGCTCCAATAGCATTAGTAGTTGGTGCAGACGTAGTAAAACACAGACAAGAGTAGATAGTATCTAAATACTATTTATTCTACCTTTTTTTTATGTTATCAGGTATAATACTATTAGTTATACTCATTTTAGTCATATCATCAAGTGTTATTACTGTTAATGCTGATGTCTTTAAGACTTTAAAATTAAAACAATTAGATAGGCCATCAGTATGTATATTCGAGCCATCAACAGAGACAACAGATAATTGGGAGTTATTGAAAGTTGCAACATTAATGGGTATTTACTCATGGGATATTAAACTTAACAAGGCATATCCAGATGGAGATTGGAATATAAAAGTACATGATGTTATATCTTGGGAAGAACATGAACATAAATCAGCATCAGACTATAAACAATGCAATATAATGATTAACTTTGAAAAGACAAATGAGATTAAAAACTCTAATGCAGTAGGAACTACATCAATTCAATTCAATAACTCAAATCATAAATATATGTTCATCAATATATACCTGGAACATCAAAGATTATCAAATAATTCAAAGATAATGATTGGAGAAGGTAGTACAGGAACTTTCACAATACCTCTAAACAAGATAATATTAACACCGAATTTAGTAAGAAATGTGGTGCTACATGAAATGGGGCACGCATTAGGTCTAGAACACTATTCCATTACAACATCATTAAAATCAGGGGAGAATGGAATGGATAGATCATCAATGTTTTCTATAATAAATATCAATAATAATGAACAGATGTTAGAAGTAAAACAACCAGAGATATTATTGCTAAAGGAAATATACGGTGCAGATGGGTGGTTAGGTAGTTCGCCATCATGGAATATTAGAAATTGTATTGTTATAGATAGTATTCTTCTTGGGTGTGAGTAACTTTTAATATAGATTTAAATACAAAAAAAATACATTATCAATGTTGACATCAGAGACTATCTTTAAAGTAGGAGTAGGGATAAACTACTTTGATGATCCTCAAGGATTAATAAAAATTTTTATCAACGACATTGTATATGACTATGTAGATAAATTCTATGTTATTGATGGTATTTATGCAGGAAGGAATGACAAGCAGAAATCTGATTCTGATTATCTAAAGGACCTGAAAAACATTTATTCTAAAATACATATTGTTGATATGAATAACAAGACTCAGATTCAAAAGAGAAACAAGTATTGGGAACTAGCAAAGAAAGATAAGATGGATTACATGATAATATGTGACTCTGATGAATACATGGATATTAAACCAGATAGACTTAACAATTCGTTACGAACTATACAAGATAGACCTGAAAAGTGTTATCCAGTAATGCAACATATGGTAGGTATCACAACCATGAGTAGGCCAAGATTATTCAAAGGACCATATACATATAAACATAAACAAAGTGAAAAGGAGAATACAATATCTCATGGTTCTCTATATGATAAAGATGATACGGAGATTATCAATCAAATGTATGCCTGGTTCAAAGATCATCCAAAAAGACAAATCAATAGTGATAATCAATCAGGTGTAGATGGAATAGAGATGTGGCATGATAAGGAATTTAGAACTAAGGAAAGAATCATAGCAGATAGAGTGTACTATGATGATACACCTAATAGATAAAAAAGGGGTTATAATCCCATATTGCGTATGATATAATCAAATTCTTTCTCAAAGGATTTATCTTTTTCTTCCTTATTTACGGTTACATTACCGTAATCTGAGGTACTAATTTGTATCAAATTCTCTAAATACTTGTTAGATTGTCTAAACCATTCCAAACCTATTTGAAATTGAAAAATTTGTGACATAAATACTTCTATTGTTTAAAGTCTATATAACTATGATTATGACAAAGTATGGTTCGACTGATGAAATAGAGAAGTTGGCATGGGGAGGAACGAAATCCAGTACACCAGCAACAGTAACTTCCATACAAAACTCAGTAACAGATATCATTAATTTAATATTAAATAGAAATAGTGATTTTTCAACTGTACCTACTGCTATTGACTCAATAGCCAATTTAACAGGTTCAGAGATATTAAGAAACTTGGGTGGTAGAACATCATTAAGTACAATGCAGATTTATGATATGGTAAAAGTATTACTCGGATCTTATATGAATCAAGCACCTGAAGATCAATCAAGATGGGGTAATGTCTGGTACACGTAATGACAATCACATTCACAAATTTATCAGGATCTAGAGAGAATCTTGATAAAACAGTAGCAGATTTAATATCTGATAATTGGACAGCAAGTAACATTACAGGAACAATAACTCCATATTTTGCAGCAGATACAAATGAACCAGACCAATTAGCAAGACCTGATGGATCATTTATAAATGAAATTAGAGTTAATTATTCATCAAGAACAAAATATGATGGAGAGGATTTTGAAGTTAATGGAGATGATAAACACGCATGGGTTTGTACTTGTTTCATAGAGATTCAAGGAGAATCACTACAAGTTCTATTAGATATGGAAGATGAGGTTCAAAGAATACTATGGGAGAATAGGCCAAATGGATCAACTAGATTAAACAAGAGTGATGGAGCAGCATCAGAAGTGGCTTTCTTTGAAGATGCAGAACCAGAGTTTGAACGCTTAGAACCTGAGGATTCAGTAGATCAGACACCTACTTCTCAAGCAGAACTAAAGATGATTTACTTTAAGATCAAAACTTAATACTTCTTTATATCAAATTTTTACAAGACTAAACTATGGTAGTTTCAGCACATAACGTTACAACTAAACGAGATATAGTAAAAGAATTACAATTCGTAACTGAAGGAAATTCAGTAACTTCTCCAGCATTATACGGAGTAACACCTTCTTCATCAACCTTTGCTATAGTAGGTAATAATACAGAAATTAACATTCAACCAGATGTTCAGCATATGGATGTCGCAGTATTAGGATCAGAAGATGTTATTGATGCAGTAAAGACACAATCATTATACGCATTTACACTTAGAAACAACCCTATAGATTTAACATTATGGAAATATCTATGGAATAGTTCTGGTACAGGAGCATTATCCCCAGACAGTTCATTATCATTTACATATTCATTTAACTTAAACGGTACAGAATATTATCAACATATGAGAGGATGTAGACCAACATCAGGAACTCTATCTGTATCAAGAGGTATGTGGGATCAAAACATGACCTTTATCTGTAAAGACATTACAGTACCAGCAACATCAACAGGAGATGGAGGAACTCCAGTGTACCAATCAGCAGAGACTACATCATCTCCAATCGTACACTCTGATGGTGGAGGAAGTCCATTCACTTACAACTCTGTATCATATGGAGAGAGATCATTCAGTACAACAGTTAATAGAAACATGGCAGTAATGGCAGTTAATGGGGAAACTGATATCACTTATACTAAAGCAACTGATAGAGGAATCACATTTACAGCAGATGTATTCTCTGGCACCGCTTCAAGTGAAACAGCATTATACACATTATATGAATCCAAAGATGCAGATGCAGCAAGTTACAAATTCAATTCAGCAGGATCAGTAACATTAACATATGCAAACTCTGTTATCACAGATTACTCATATACTCATGCTGCTGGTTCAGCAGATGCACTCATTGAATCCATTACCTGTAGAGCAGAATCCTGTACTAACCTATAGATTTAAATACTAAAAATTTAAACGAATCATATGGTATTTTTAAACGTAGATAAAAAGGTATGGGTTATTAAAGATTTAGAGATTCCTGTTATAGAAAATACTTCTATGAAAGATATGAAATGGTTTAGGGATAAAGTAAAATGGGCAGCAGAAAGAGAGGAAAAAGGAGATATTACACAAACAGAAGCATTAGCAGCAGATGATGAATGGTGGACTAAAACTTGTGATATTGGGTTAGGTAAAAGTATGGATGATATATTAGATACTGGAATATCAGAACCAGAGTTTAGAGAATTAATGGCAGAGGTATACACTTTTTTAGCAACACTTGGAACGATAGAAAGAGCCAAGCTATTCGTTTTATACGATCCAGAGATCCTAAAGAGAGAGAACAAGCTTACAGAGACTACCCAGAACTCAGAGAGTTAGTACCATTAATATCTCTAGTTCGTAACGGATTTGGAACTTGGAAAGAAGTCTTTGAACTTAAAAAAGAGTTAGGAATGGATAAATTATTAGAGATACAAAATATACTATCTATATTACAACAAGAAGAAGAATTAGATAATGCCAATAGACATTGAAGGATTAAAAGAGATACAAAATAAATTTAATAAATTTAAATTTACAGGTAAGGATATAAAATATAGATTCTTGAATATGATAGGTGTAGAATCATTAGAGTTACTTAAAATGAATACTCCAGTTGATACAGGAGCATTAAGAGAGGGATGGGTATTACAACAAAGTGAGAATGAAGTAACTATTATGAACGATCAACAGGACCTTATATCATTTATTACAATGGGTACTATACGTCACATTCCAAACCCATTCATATCTAGGATTAATCATCAAGTAGATAATATGGTCATGGCTAGATTAGAATTAGCATTAGCAGAATCACATGAGTTCTTTAGGAAACTTCCTGGAGGAAAGAATAGAAGGATGCAACAGGTAGGAAGAACCTCAGCAGGATTCAAAGGTGGTATATCATTTGCAGGTAGAGCAACATTAGTAAGAGCAGGAACAGGTAGAAGGCAATTAAAGCGTAGATTATCTCTCAGACGTAGAAGAGGTAAATCAATAAATCCTGCAAGAAAAGATGTTAAAGTAGGATAATACTTCTCTATATCATTTTTAAGGAATATCAACTATGGCTAGAGATAATGTAACATTTAAGTTTAGAATAGACTTAACCCAAATGACTATAAAAGGTCGACAAGCTATAAAGATTTTAGAAGATATACAGAGAAAATCAGGTCAAGCAGCAACAGGTATGACACAATTAGGAACTGCTTCAGCCAAGACAGGACAACAAACAGCAGCAGCAGCCGTTAATTTCCAGACAGCAACTCAAGGAGCATTAAACTTATCAACAGCATTAGTACAAACTTATACTTCTATATCTAATTTAGACAGGGCTAACAACAGAGCAAAGATGTCAGTTATTGCAGTAGCAAGAGCAGAGGATTTATTAGCAAATAAAATAGAAAGACAGAACACTTTAAGACAACAAGGATTAGCAGGAACCCAGAAAGATATTAATATTACTAGAGAGATAGCAACTGCAAAAGCAGATCTTACCGTAAAGACAGAGAAGCAGGGAATTGAACAAGCAGCAGTTAATGATATTTATATGTTATTTGCAACAAATATAGCAAACGTTACCATATCTTCAATGCAAACAATAGCAATTTTAGATAGAAGTAATATATTATTAACAAAAGCAAAAGTAGTAGCAGTAAAATTATTAACATTTGCTACGTGGGATAATGTTAGAGCAAATATCGCAGCACGAACATCAATGACAGGATTAGCAGTAGGATTAGGAGGAACTAAAATAGGATTTTCATTTGCAACTATAGCAGTAAGATTACATACATTTGCACTTCACGCCTTGAAAATAGCATTAGGTCCAATAGGATTAATATTCATTGGTATATCTGCTGCTATGGTAGCATATGAAACAAATTTGGGAGGAATTAAAGATACAATAAATGGATTACTTGGAGTAGAAGATGATCATCTTAAATTAATGGAACAAGAAAGAGATGCAGCATTAGACTTGACAGCAGCAAATGAAGGATTAGCATCATCATATAAAAAATTATCAACTCCAATGGAGAACTATCTAAAATTACAAGAAGTGGCAGCAGCCCAAAGTGGAGACCTAGCAGCACAGATTCGCATAACTCAACAACGGCTGGGTTTTAGCTCGCCCTCTGTTGGAGGAGGGCTTCCGACAACAGCAGGAGGAATAGCACAACAAGGATCAGGTCCGTCATATTCAGGTGGCTCAGTATCATCAACATTACCAGCAGCAATAGCTCCATCAGGAGAAAGAACATCTAATGTAGGGCAATCTAATGTGAATCCTTCTGTAAGTACAGGTGTAGCAACATCCTCTACAGGTTCAGCACAACAACCTTTCATAGCAGATCCATTTGGATCATTTCAAGAAAAAGCAAACTTTGGAGCATTAAATGTCCGAGATCAAGCATTAGAATTAATTAAATTAACTGATCAAGCACTAACAAACGGAGATGAATTTAAAGCACAAAGTTACGGTAAATGGTTAGGATCAATATCAGATGATGCAACTAATTTTACCAAAGCAAAAGAAGGCAAACATATTACTTTTGCTGACTTAAAACATGATAATTCAGGATATAAGTCAATCAGAGAAGTAAGTGACGATCCATTTGCACCAGGAAATCTAATTGCTAGATCCTCTCCATTTATAGCAAAGGGAGTAGGAAAATTCAAGTTAGGAACTGACTATAGCAAGATAGGTACAAGAACATTCTATGCAGGATTTGGTGGAGAAATGATAGCAAGAATAGGCGAAAGATATGGTGCTGGAATGGATTCAAATCTTGTAGCAGAATTATCACGATTACAAGCTGAGGCATTAGGTCCAGATGCTTTCAAAAAAAGTAAAGATAATTTGGCAAGAGAAGGATATTTTAGAAATGGAGAATTTATACCATTTAATCAAATTACATTTAATAAAGCAAGAAATGTAAATGGATTTGAATATAATGTATCAGCAGGTGGTACAGGATTTACACAATCAGCAATAGCAGCAGGAGCATCAGTATCAGAAACAAGAGGTTCAACAAGATGGGATGCTAGAAATGCACAAACATTAAGAAATAATCGTACATCTAATGCAAGAGGAGATTCATTTGTAAATGGATTAGGAGGATTAATGCTCAATACTATAAATGCATTAAAAGGTGGTCGAATAATTTATAGTAGTGGTCATAGAAATTTATTACGAAATAAGAGAATGACAGGAATACCTGGATCAGATACTATTGCCGAAGCAATAAGAATGGGAATAAAAAGTATGCCTGAATGGATGGCTATGATTAAAGAAATTCCAGATGTTGATATACGATCAGAGTATAATATGCAACAAGCACATGAAGTATTAGGTGCAGTATCAGGTATAGCAGGTCAATATGTATCATTAATAAATACAGCTAAAAGTGCAGTAGGATTCTCCTCAACTACTTTGGGTAAAGCTCACGCAGCAGGATTTTCAGGTGTAGGATTATATCAAAATATTTCTTTACTAGCAGCAACTAAACGTACCAACTTTAACAATACTGAAATCATTGAAGAATCTAAATCTAAACTAAACCTTACAAACTCTCAGACATTTGCTATCAGATTTAATGCAACTAGAGGAGATACTGAACTTCAGGATAGATTTCGTTATGTAGATCAGTTAGAGGCCATGTCGTCAGGAACATCTCCATTATGACCATTACGACAGGATATGATCCTAGAGAACTTTCTCCTAAAATAATCATTACAGACTATACAGGTTCTACACAATATACATATGAGTCAGCAACAATAGCAGCAAGTCCTACACAGAATTTCAAATTAACTGATCTTAGAATAGAGATGAACGGTAATGGAAACTATGGTTCAGCAACTTTGGTAATAGCAGATAACGGTTCAGCACTTGTAGATGCAACTCTAAGAAGAGGATCTCTGATCAAGAGACAATGGGATATTCAGATATATCTTGGTAAGACAGCAGGAACTTTACAAAGGTGGTTCTATGGGAAAATTGTATCAGCAAATGTAATTAGACCTGGAACTGGACAACAAGGAATAGCATTAGACTGTGTTGGATGGGGAGTAATATTAAAGGAGAGGATTACAAGGATAGTAAGAAATCAAGATAAGGATTCAGATGGATTGACATTAGATGATACAGATACAAAGACTAGATTAGATAATCTCATATTGGATATGTTCACAAAGGTGGATCATCAGGTAGATGAGAATATACAGGCCATTAACTCAATCACAGCAGCAGTAGCGAATCCTGGATTAGACTCATCAACTTTAGATATTAAAGTGGCAAATGTAAATGAGTTAGGAAATACATATGCAGGATTTATATCAAGAATGGCAGGTGTAGCAAATGCAGATTGGTATGTAGATGCAGATAAGAAACTTATTGTCAGAGATGCTTACACATATGACTCTGGATTTCTTTTCACTAACAATTTGACAGGACTTGATGCAACAGGTTGGAGTTCAACAAAGATAGGATATTTGAAGAATCAGGTATTTGGTTGGACAGACCATACATTTGATTCATTATATTCTTGGATTCATGGATTTGGACACTTTGCTCCATCACTTGATTTATCATATGAAGTTGCTCCTGATGCAGCAGATAACTTAGATAGTGCATGGGTAGCAATACCAATAACACCAACAAGAGATAATATATTTAAGATTTCGTTACGAATGACAAAGACAGGAACACCTGCTTCAGCACATGAGATTAGAATAGTAGGAGATGATTCAGGAAGTCCAGATGCAACAGATATACGCAGAGTAATTAGAATACCAAAACAAACACTCCAGGCATTAGGAACTAGCACACCTGCTGATTGGGCAGAATATCCTGTAACTCCTAAATTGGAAATTACACCAAACGAACAGTTATACATTGTATTCCCTAAGTATGGTACTGCAAGTCATACTGTTAATATCAATTACAAAGCTGGAGCTGGAACTTACAAGGATAGTTCAGATGGAGTAACATGGTCCTCAGCAACAGGATCTCCAGCACATAGAGTATATTCTGCAAAGAGATTAATGACATCATTAGAGAATACTGTAGTATCACAAAAACTAGCAGAGCCTAGAGAGAAACTATTACCAATCAGGGGAGACTTGGAAGAACAATCAGTTAGACAGGCCATGATACAAGCAGGATTTATCTTAGGAAAACAAAGAAGAGTATATCAGGATGTTACAATTACACCAACTACAGACAGAATACCATTGGCATCATATTGCAGACTTCAAGACTCTAAATCAGGGTTAGATATTAAGGCTATTATTGATTCATACACGATAGAAATGCACAGTAATAATAACAGGTTAGGTGCAAGCTCTATAAAACTTTCCTTAGACGAGTTATACAGTATTTAGGTATGTCTAGCAACCTTAACGATTATGTTCGACCAACTGACAAGTCCTCTCGTAGAGACATCAACAAGATATTATCTTTAATACATGATTTTACAGCACAACCAACTGAATCAGAGGGATTACAGCAAAGGATATGCTTTACACCTCACGTTAAACTTAGGACCAGCACGGTAACATTTGCATCTACAACAGTATCAAATACTGACGATAGGGATATTCAAAACTTTGTATTTAGAAAGAAGATACCAAATTCTGTAAAAGCATATCAACTATCACATACTACTACAGGTACATTGACATTTGATGTGTCTGATACCAAACATGGTGGAGCTGCTACTTTTGATGGATCATCATATATATCTATAACAGATCATGTTGATTTAGAACCTACATCTATATCATTTGGTGGTTGGTTTTATCTACCTGCAACTGCCTCATCTGATACAGCATCTCAGAGTATTATATCAAAAGGTGTATATGAATTGACTATAGATCCTCATGCCACAGCAGCAAACCAATTAAGGGCAACTGTAAGTGTATTTGGAGAATCAGATTTATCACTTGAAACAGGTGCAGTATTACAAACAGAGGATTCTCAGACTATTACAGGAGATTCAACTATTGATCAAGATGTTACATATGCTTTTAATCCTAATGCTTGGAATCATATATGGGTAACATTTGGATCTAATGGTCTTAAACTTTATCTAAATAATTCACTTGTAGCTACCAATTCTTCAACAGGTACTATACAGACAAATACAGATAATTTAGTCATAGGTTAATTACTTCTATTTATGATATTATTTAATCTAAATACATGGTAAAGATTACTGCCTTAACTAATGAAGCTACTCCAGTAGCAGCAGATTTAGTGGCTATTGTAGATAATGTAGCAGTTACTCCTGTTACTAAAAAGGCAACTCTTGCAAATGTACTGGCAGTTTATGATTCTCAAACTTCAACAATGACAAACAAAACATTAACCTCTCCTATTTTAACAACCCCTGCATTAGGTACCCCATCAGCAGGAGTATTAACTAGCTGTACTGGAACAGCATCAGGATTAACAGCAGGTAACGCTACACTCGCAGTAGGTCTATCTTCTATATTAGCAGATAATCGTATGCCTGATTTAACTGGAGATGTAACAACAGTAGCAGGAGCAGTTGCCACAACAATAGGAGCAGATAAAGTATTACTATCAATGGTAGCACCAGCAGCAAAAACAGAGGTTATAGCAATAGCATTAGGAGATGAATCAACGGTATTAGCAGCAGCAAGTACATCAGTGCCAGTAGTTACATATCACATGCCTTATGGATTTACTCTAACTAATGTCAAAGTAGGATTAACAATAGCAGGAACAGGAGCAGCATTAGCCACCTTTGATGTACATGAAGCAGGAACTACTGTACTCTCTACAAAAGTAACAGTAGATGCAAGTGAGAAAACATCTGGAACTGCTGCAACTCAACCCGTAATTTCTGCTCCAGCACTAGCAGTAGATTCACTAATTGAGATATTTGTAGACCTAGTTGATACAGATAATGTAGCTGCTGGAGCAAAAGTTTACTTAATAGGATACCAAACATAGAGGTAATATAATGGATCTAAATAATCCAATAGGTTGTAAATCATTAGAGCCTAAACAAAGTCCATTTATCATGAATCCATTTAGATTTGCAGTAGTATCAAGTGATGCTACTAGAGGTGTATTTGGAGGTGGAACTGTAGGTGCTCCTACTAACGAGGTAAACGTCATGGACTACATTACAATAGACACTACTGGTAACGCTACTGACTTTGGAGATTTGACGGTGGCAAAACAAGGACCAGCAGGTGTAAGCTCAGATACTAGAGGTGTCATTGGTGGTGGACATCTTGCAGGAGCTTCAAACGTTATGGATTATATTACAATCGCAAGCACAGGAAATGCTACGGACTTTGGTGACTTGACAGTAGCTCGCTATTCTCTAGCAGGGCTTTCATCTTCCACAAGAGGTTGTTTCGGTGGAGGATCAAGTGGTTCTGTTAGTGACGTCATGGATTATATTACCATAGATACTACAGGTAATGCAACAGACTTTGGTGACTTGACAGTAGGGAGAGATCAATTAGCAGCAGTTTCATCAGATACTAGAGGTGTATTTGGAGGGGCTGATAGCTCTAACGTTATGGATTATATTACAATAGACACTACTGGAAACGCTACTGACTTTGGTGACTTGACAGTATCAAGAGGTTATTTTGGAGCAGTTTCATCAGATACTAGAGGAGTGTTTGGAGGTGGTAATGGTCCGAGTAATGTAATGGACTACATTACAATAGACACAACTGGTAATGCAACAGACTTTGGTGACTTGACAGTAGCTCGCTATTATCTTGCAGGAATTTCATCAGATACAAGAGGAGTATTTGGTGCTGGAAGCACTGGTTCAATGGTAAACACTATGGATTATATTACAATAGATTCAACAGGAAATGCTACGGACTTTGGTGACTTGACAGTATCAAGACAACAAGTAGCAGGAGTACAAGGATCTTGACCGATATAGAGATATTCAAACAAGTAACTGATATAGCTACTCTAGATAAGGCACAGATAGCAAAGATAACTGCAAGACTTCCAGAGTATAAACGTGGTTCATCAATCATTGGACACTCCACTTCACAAAGTAGTTACTCTCTACAAACTATGCAGATGATTAGTGATAGTCCACTTTCAAGAATGAAACAATGTCTCGCACAGATTGATAGAAAATATAAAGCAATTCAAGAAGCATATTATAAGATTGAAAAGAAAAAACTAACTGTGGAAAAATTGAGAAATGAAACTAGCGAAAGTTCTAGATTAACAGCAGAAGAATACACATCACAAATAGAATCAATTACAATGTCTATGAACACATCACTAAGAGAAATTGGTATGTTCCAAGATATGTATGATAGTATAAAGAAAAATAATAATATACCTGATAACTGGACTGAAAAAGATTATGAATCACAGGAAATATCTCACATGGTAAAGGCTTCATTTAGATTAGCAATACAAGATTTATCTGCAACAGGTAGAGTAGGAAAAGCAGTAGTAGAGTATTGGGAGCAATTAGGAATACACCCACAATTAGCAGAAGCAAGAACAAGAACATATCTAGTATTAATTCAAGAGAAAATTAACAGTTCAGAAAAAGTAACTATTAGAGATATGTATGAGTTTCTAGATAAAATGGCAGATGAGTTTAAAGATGCTTATCAAGATGCATTATCACGAATGGGATTAGATGAATTAGGTTCAGAAGAATTTATGGCTAATGGAGCAACTAAACCACAATGAAAATAATACGTTATATATTATTAGCAAACGGTAAAGTTCCTGCAAATATGTTAGACGGTGGGTATTTTATAAAATATAATGGTGGTCAATCTCCACAAGATTACGATATGATCGGATTATCTTTAGGATGGACTGGAATAGAAGAATATGAAACAAAGTTATCTTTTGAGAATTATATTAAGTCATTTATCACAGATTATGTTAATGAAATAACAGATGAAATAACTCTAGTTCAAGATTTAATAGATAATTTCTGGGATAGAACATTGTGAAGTTGAGGTAAAATGGCTAGAGTAAAGAATGGCACGCGAATGTCACATGTATCCTTGATGAATGTTGAGGTAGATTCTACTTGGATTACAAATCACTATAACGGTTTATTAAATACAGATGATGATAATGATACATTATTAGATGAATTAGGTGCCACATTATTAACAGAAGATGATCTAGATATTGAATTATCTGGCGTAGATGTAGGAACAGAGATAACTACCATATCATTTGTAGGAGATGAAAGAGTTACATCTAATTCAACATCAGGCGAATTTAATGCTAGTTAATACCTAACTCGAATTTAACTTGATCTTGTAATGTAGGATCGTCAGTAAGTGCATCTAATTTAAATTGAATATTTTGATTATATAATAAAGTTAATTCGTGCATAGATACCATACCCTCCATATCTCTCTCTAACTTAGTCATATCTCTTAGCTTATTGGTCCTTGAGATTTTGTTCATGTTAATACTTCTCTTTGTTTTAAATAAGGGAAGTTAAATATGCTAGACCATATTGACAATTACTTTAATAAACCTAAATTACTACACGAAACAGCACAAGGCTTATCACATCATATTAAAATAAACGCAGACTCTTGGGGATTTACCCTATGGAATGGGAATGATGTATCATTTAACCCTACCAATATTGTACAGGAGAATGAAAGATTACTTTTAGAGGTTCAAAATGACCTGTTAAATAATCGTATTACAACAGCAAGACCAAAGAAATTTGAATCTATGGATAATGTAATATTATTACAAGGTATCAAAGAATCTATTGATAGAGATATTGGAGCAGTAGCAACCCAATTAGATTATTGTTCATTAGGATCTAATTCAACTTCTGAAGCAGAATCACAAACAGATTTACAAACAGAATTTACTGATACAGCATATGCAAGAAAAAGGTTTTCAACTCAAGGAAGTAGATCAAGGGTTAATCAAACTATGAAGTTAGGTATGCTATGGGATGATTCTAGTTTTGATGCTACACCAAGAACTATCAAAGAAGCAGGAGTTCATTGGGCAGTAACAGGAACTACAAAATGCCATGCAAGAGTTGTATCAACTGACTTTGTATTAGATGCAGGGGATTTATTCGTTGTTCAGATTAACGAGTTACAAGAGAACGGAACATTATAATGGCCAGTCCTATTACTGCTGATTGGGCAGGCAATACTGTATCTAATACTAATTTAAATAGTACCACATATGGACAAGGTACATCATTTCCTTCTACTTATAATGTAACAAGACTATTTTGGAGATCAGATTTTGGCAGAATGTATTATAATGCAGGTACTTTAGGTACTCCTGTATGGGAAGGTGCTGATATTCCAGTTGGAACAATCAATATGTATGCAGGTGGTGTAGGAGATGTACCTAATGGATGGTTATTATGTAATGGTGGTGCAGTATCAAGAACAACTTATGCTCAACTCTTTGCAGTATTAGATACGGAATATGGTGTAGGAGATGGATCAACCACATTCAACGTACCAGACTTTGTAACAACTAACAAATTTCCTAGAGCAGCAACCAATGATGCAGGTAGAGGTGGTACAGGTGGAGAATCTACACATACAATATCAACATCAGAGATGCCATCACATACTCACACACAAAATGCACATACTCACACAGAACATACAGCAGCAACACCAGCAACTCATTCTGCAACTTCTGGTAGTGGAACACCTGGAGCAAACTCAGGATCTCAAAATACAAGTAGTACAACTGCAAGTAACCAAAATACAGGTGGAGGTGGAGCTCACGAAAACAAACCACCATACTTAGACGTACACTTTATCATAGCAGTTTAAATAGTAGTTCGTTACGAATTATAATTAATGGTTAAAAAGAAATGAGTAATTGTTGTATTTACTGTGAATATGAATCTTGTATATGTGAAATAGAGGACTTTGACTGCTAGAGGTAAACAGTCAGGTATAGCATTTGGTCAAAGGACCAAGCAAAAAGGTCAGTCAGATTTAGATCAGTTGATAAGATTAAAACAGTTTTTAAAGGGGAGATTTCATATGGATTTCAAGAGGGAATGGTATGTTGGATTTGACAAAGAATATGGACACTTATGTAGAATTAGTGAATCAGTTGGTAGACAAGAACTCGAAAAATTTAGATGGAAAAACCCTGACCTCTTATGTATTGATAAACAGCACGGAATTATTATCGTTGAGCTTGACGGTGCAATCCATGATAGAAAGGTACAAAAAACTATCCAACGAAATGAACTATTTAGAGGAGCAGGAATCAAACTTATTGTCCTTAATATTGCCGATATTAAAGAGTGCCAAGAAACAATTATAGGGAAATTAGAATTTGAGATGTTGAATATAGTTGGATAATATAGAGGCCTTTGTGTTTGAAACCAGGATGAGGTTAATTACTGAGGGTAAATTAAAGGAAAGACATATAATGGATTACTATAAACATTTAATCAATGACATGTAAGATTTGTAATAAGGAAATAGAATGGTATCGTGGTAGGCCAAAGGAATATTGTTCAAAATGTAGAATTATTGCAACTAAAATTATAAAAAAGGAATATTATATTAGACATAGAGAAGAAAGATTAAATTATTTCCACAATAATAAATAGATGATTTAACCAAAAACTTTATAAGTACGGTACGTTACTTTATATTGTGGTAAAGATCTGTCATGGTCTATGTTTACAGTTAAAATGTAAAAAGACCACAAGACCAATTTATGATAATCATAGACGGTGTACTAAATGTGAAGTTTATTTTACAAAAGATATTAAGATATGTCCATGTTGTAAAATTATCACAAGATCAAAACCTCATAGTTCTGTAAACAGAGAAAGATATAATAACAGGACTATACGTATATCTGATGTTGAGACACGATACTTACATTCCGAAATGTTATGAAATTGAATTTGTAAAATTTAAATCTAAATGGGGTAAACGAACATCAAGAGAACTTTGTAATTTAATTAGGGAGTCATTAAAGCAATGACATCATTTGTAGATAAGGATGGAGAAACCTGTAATCTCTTAAAACTTGCAGAACTTAGGCCAATACATGAGAAAGATTCTAACGTATTACTACAGACAATAGTAGCAGGACAATCAGAGATAGAGCATTATGCTGAAATGATAGTTTACAAATGTCCAAACTGTACGCATGATAAAATTTATGAATATCCACAGGACTTTAAAGATTGGAGAGACATACCACAAAAGCACAGATGTGACAGATGCAACTTGGATTGTTTTCAGAAACAAGTAACCAAAGGACAACTACGTAAAGTCCTAATGACAGAACAAGGAGAAACAAACCCAATACATTTGACAGGATTCATTTATGGAGATAACATTACAAAGATTCAACCAGGAACAAAGTTGAACTTACGTGGATTACTAAGGTCCAGAAAGAAAACAGCAAAGGACTTGACATATCACAGATTCTTTGACATCAGCGAGTACAGACTGACAGATGAGAAACCTATCATACCAACTGAGGAAGAGATACAACAGTTTAAAGACTTGGATAAAACTGAGGTCATTAAATCATTTGCTCCACATATTAGAAATATGTATCTTATCAAAGAGGGATTACTATTGACTTGTTTAGGTGGAGTTCAAACAGATACAGCAAGAGGAGATATTAACACATTATTATTAGGAGATCCTGGATTAGCAAAGACTCAGTTACTCAAGTTCGTAACGAACATAGTAAAGAAATCAGATTATGTATCAGGTAAATCAGCAAGTGGAGCAGGACTATTCGGTGGAGTAGATAATTTATCAGATGGAACTCGTATTGCAAAGCCTGGTTCCGTAACACTATGTAACGGTGGGGTTGCAGCACTAGATGAGATTGAAAAGATGAATGAAACAGACAGAACATACTGTCATGAGATAATGGAATCACAACAGTTCAGTTTAAGAAAGATTGGTATTGATATAACATGGGAGGTTAAGGTGTCTATAATTGCTGCTGGAAATCCAAAGAAGAGTAGATGGAATCCAGAACTATCAATCAATGAGAATATCAACTTACCTGATTCATTACTATCACGATTTGGATTAGTATTTCTTGTAAGAGATATACCAAGTATGGATGAGGATCTAGCAATAGCAAAACATATCATGCAGGTAAGAAGAGGAGAGGTAACACCAGAATTATCTGTAGAACAAATGATGAAATTCATAAACTATGCAAAGACTTTACACCCTGTAATACCTAATGATGTAGATGAAGTCTTGACAAAATGGTGGTCAGAGTTGAGACAGGTTAAACAAAAGGATGAGTCTCTATCAGTAGACATTAGAACATATGAGGATCTATGTAGATTAACTCATGCTTATACAAGATTGGACTTGGAAGAGTTATCAACAAAAGACCATGCAAGTAGGGCAATCAAGATGTTAAATGACTCACTACAGACATTAGGAATGAATACACCAGGAGAACGTAACACTAGTATCATGGAGCATATGGATAAGTCAAGTTACATTAGATTTGTATTCACTAACCCTATCACACATGACCAAGCAATAGCAAAACTCATGGAGAAATATCTATGGTTTTCAACTGAGGAGAAAGCAGAAGCAGAGATTGACAAACTATTAAATAAAACTAACTCTTTGAGTGAAAGTGGAGGAAAATTGATATGGGTAAACTAGCAGATGCAATAAAGGAATACAAGATATCTCCTATAAACTCTCCACAAGAACGTGCTGCAAAAGAAATCATAACACAGATAACAGAATCACAATGGTGGGAAACTCAAGTTGGAACAAAGTTTAAGTGGCCTAAGAAATATGACAACAAGAAACGTATATTTGGATTTACAGAGCCACAGTTTATACATTTTGGTAATCATATAATACCACGCTGGGAATTTTGTAGTAGGTGTGGGTTACATACACATGGTTTATTAACTAACAATAAGTCAAAAATACTATATGTATAGCAAAAGTGTTATCATTGAACTAGATAAGATTGATACTATAGTTCATTGGGAGAACTTGTCAGATATTCATATTGGTAATACTAACTTTCAAGAGGATTTGTATATACGAAGATTAGAAGATATAATGGATAATCCATATAGATTCACATCATTTGGTGGAGATCAACTAGACTTAATTCTTCCTGGAGATCCTAGATTTAAAGATGAAGCAGTAGCATTAAGAACATTAGCAGAACAATGGGAATCCTTTGATTATATAACTGAAGCATTGTTTGATGAACATGATTATTATGTTAAACATTATGGTATGGAAAAGATTTGGTATATGCAATGGGGTAATCATGAGTATAAATCTAGAGTAGTTACTGAGGGAGATATGAAAAGATACTGTAGACAAAGAAACATATCATTCTTAGGATCTAAAGCATTTATAAGATTAGACATTAAATTCAAAGGTAAATCATTAATGAAGAAAACTCTATATGTCAATCATGGTGCAGGTGGAGGTGGAACACTCAAAGCATTAGAGAACTTGACTATTAATACTGAGGCTGATATATATCAAATGGGGCATTTACATGATCCAATGGGTATAAAAAGAGATACTTTCTTCTACAACGATAAGAAAAACTCATGGGATTCTAAGGAACAGATCCTAGTTAATAGTGGTTGCTTTACTACTGCCGTATCTAATGGTGTAGATCAATGGATGGAACAGAAAGGTAATAAACTTATGACTAGTAAACCTGGTACATGGACAGTATCATTTGATGCCTACAATAATAAGGTCAGTCAACATGGCTAATGGTCTATGTCATTGTTGCTGGGGTAGTAACAAATTAATTACTTTAAACAAGAAAGGTAGTAATAGATGTGAGACATGTTACGAAAAAGAGGTATCTAGATGCACTTCCACGTAGAAGAAAATGAGGATGCACTTGGGGAATATTATACTCATGATGGATCTATAGAAATATGGTTAGGTGGACATTTAACTATATGGGGTTTATTTGATACTTTAGTACATGAGGCATTACATCAGGCCATAGAGGAATCAGTAGAAAATACTACAGAGAAGCAGGACCATTGGGCTATACAGAGGCTATGTTTTTGACAGATGAACAGTACGCAATATACTTATTCTGGATAAACGAGGATGCCAAATAAGAATTATGTCTCAGGAAGGGGTTTTGAATATCGTGTCGTCAGGTGGCTCAAAGATAGAGGCTACTATGTGGTTCGGTCCTATGCGAGCAAAGGAATCTTCGATCTGGTTGCTGCACCTCCTAGATCATCCAAGTTTCGTGGAACGTTACTCATTCAAGCAAAATACTCTAGGTCGGGTAAAGTTAAAATTAGTTCTAAGGAAAAGAGTAGACTGGCAGCAGCAACTAGAAGATACAAAGCTACAAGTTGTTACGCTTTTAACGAGGGTAGAAAGTTAAGATGGAAATTAGTCAATCCATATCTGTTAAAGTATACGTGTGAATGTAACGGTAAGATGGGTATGGAATATGATGGAGTAAAACTAATATGTAAGGAGTGTGGGGTATAATCATGTCAGTTATTCTAGGAGATTGTTTAGAGGAAATGCCAAAGATGGCAAAAGGATCTATAGATATGATACTTACTGATTTACCTTATGGTGTAACTCATAATAAATGGGATGAAGTTATACCGTTCAAAGAATTATGGTCAGAATGGAATAGAGTTAAGAAAATTAATACACCCATAATATTATTTGGTCAAGGGTTGTTTACATCAAAAATAATGAATAGTAATGAAAAATTATGGAAATATAATTTAATATGGGAGAAGGACAGACCTAGTGGTCATCTTAATTCTAAGAAGATGTTTATGAGATCACATGAAGATATAGTTATATTATATGATAAACTGCCTACATATAATCCTCAGATGTTTAGGGGAAATAAAAATCATAAAGTTGGAAGTCAAGAGGGAGAGGTATGTCATACTAATAATAACTATGGTAAATTTACACGCTCAGACAAAGCAGATGAGTTAGGAGATATGAAATACCCTAGAAGTGTGTTAAAGTTTAACAAGGAACATCCACCTATTCATCCAACACAAAAACCTGTACCATTGTTTGAATATCTGATTAAAACATATTCCAATGAAGGCGATACTATTTTAGATTGCTGTGCAGGAAGTGGAACTACAGGTGTTGCTTGTAATAATACAAATAGAAAATATATCCTTATTGAGAAAGAGGAAACTTATTATAATACCATCAATAATAGATTACTATGTCAGATGAGAAAAACTTTATTGACAAAACGACTTCACTCAAAACAATAGAGAGAGTAAAGTTTAGTTTAAAGAATTTCAGTAAAGGTTCAAAGATAGAAATATCATGGGCTTTTAATCCTGAAGATTCTATGCACGTAGATCAATTCCTAGAGTTAGATCCAGGTAAGAATAATATCTTAACTGCTCTACAGGGATTCAAACTAATGTGTGAAACTACATTAGGTGTGAAAATCTTAACAGACGAAGAGTAACACTTTTATTCCTTTTTTATTTTTATTATAATTATGGATGGTAAAGGTATAAACGGAACTAGAAAAGCAATAAGTAAAAATGATGAGTATTATACACATAGATATGCAATAAAACCCATACTGAAATACATCAAACCAAATTCTACCATATGGTGTCCATTTGATATTGAACAAAGTAATTATGTTTGTGAATTAAGTAATGCAGGTCATTACGTTAAGTACACACATATAAAAACAGGTAATGATTTCTTTGAAACTGATATTGAATGTGATTATATAATATCCAATCCTCCATACACAATTAAAAATGACGTATTGACCAGGTTATTTGAATTGAAAAAACCATTCGCTATGTTAATGAATGTAGCAGGTATATTTGATAGTCAGTATAGATTTGATTTATTTAAAAATAATCAGTTTGAAATTATGATTATGAATAAGAGAGTAGAATATTTTATGGATTATAATGATCAAATTGGTTCTACTAGAAAAAGTCCACCAAATCCTAGTATTTACTTTTGTTCTAAGATGTTACCAACACAAATTATATTTGAAGAAATTAACAAAGAGTAACACTTATATCCTTTTTTTATTATACATTATACAATGATAAGCAAGAAAAAGGGTGCTGAAGATACGTGTCCTAGTTGTCAAATTATGCTTGTTTGCCGAGAGAAAGAGTACAAAGGGGAAATCTCTCTACAATGGCAATACAAGGATAAGGAAGAAGCTCATTTTAACTATGACTTCAAGACAAAGAAAACAAGTTGTAAGGAAAGTTCAACAGGCTTTGCCGAGACAACAGTTAATACTACTTCAGCAAGAACAATCAATCTTGATTCTTTGAAACATCTAACAAAGGAAGAACAAGATAAAATTATCGAAGAAACAGAAAAGATAGGAGAGAGTCTGGCCTGTCAAATGAAAGGAATCGATAATCTTGTTGCAAGAGGGGTAGTAAGTGATAAGTATGACAGAGGCATGATTTTTAATGCTCTCATACAATATCGAGTACATTGAGTAATAGTATATAACGGTTTATATACTAAAACTCTTCTTTTTTTATTATGAATGAAGAAGCGAAAGACTTAATAGATAAGATTTCTTCGATTTCAGATAATGTTAAGAAACATTTAAAACCATTAATACAGAATCTCGCTAAAAATATAGGAGATAATATAAACAAAGCAGAGATAAAGAACTTGGCAGGACTTGAAGGTATTAAAGATCCAGAAATTAAAGATGTTGCATCAATATTAGAGAGACTACGAAAGAAATATGAATGGTCATTTGGTAAAACAACGTTATACAGTTATGTTCAAAATGAATACAAGGATGGAAAGGTACAAGAATATACACAACCTGTAAGGGTAAATGATAATTATATAGAATCTCACATAGATGAATTAAAAGATAAGATTAGAGACTATGAGAAAAAGAATACACCAGCAAAAGATATTATCACTAAAGCAAGATTACAAGATGTAGAAAAATATGAATCCTGGAACTGTCATATGGCAGGAGAGTTAGCACAGTTAGCAATTAAGATGGAAAATGAACATAATGCA
>Ga0209709_10000789_pt1 | contig 29887 bp, 32 predicted proteins | sample ArcticOcean_MG_C_2_FD_187435 | JGI IMG/M metagenome (GOLD analysis project Ga0209709, IMG submission 187435) | Marine microbial communities from western Arctic Ocean - ArcticOcean_MG_CB4_136 (SPAdes) (version 2) | ecosystem: Environmental > Aquatic > Marine > Oceanic | place: Arctic Ocean... | reverse complement strand
CTCAGGCTCCGGCTCGGGCTCCGGTTCGGGCTCGGGCTCTGGTTCGGGTTCAGGTTCTGGTTCAGGCTCGGGCTCAGGCTCGGGCTCGGGCTCGGGCTCGGGCTCAGGCTCAGGCTCAGGCTCTGGTTCAGGCTCCGGCTCCGGCTCCGGCTCCGGCTCGGGCTCGGGCTCTGGTTCAGGTTCTGGTTCGGGCTCGGGCTCGGGCTCTGGTTCGGGCTCAGGCTCGGGCTCAGGCTCGGACTCAGGCTCTGGCTCGGGCTCAGGCTCTGGTTCAGGCTCCGGCTCCGGCTCCGGCTCCGGCTCTGGTTCAGGTTCTGGTTCGGGCTCGGGCTCGGGCTCTGGTTCGGGCTCAGGCTCAGGCTCAGGCTCTGGTTCAGGCTCAGGCTCAGGCTCGGGCTCAGGCTCAGGCTCAGGCTCGGGCTCGGGCTCAGGCTCAGGCTCTGGCTCGTTGGTATCAACCATTTCAAATTTATTTAAACTAATTAAATTTGAATCATTCGTGTGTTTTTCAATAACAACACGATAGAATTCATATACAGTTCCATTATCTTCCATTTCCAATTTAGGATCACAATAGTCTAAGTAATTGTAACTGATGTTATTTTGAGAACTAATTATTTTTGCTGTCGTATCTGGAGAATCAAAATCATCTAGGTTAGAGGCAAGAATAGAAACCTTAAGAGGCTTCGATGTCCCACCAATAGAATAAACTTTCATATATTTTCCGATGTTGTGTGAGTCGGCATATGAAGATTCTTGATATCTATTCAATTGAAATGATTCACCATACCGTATACCACCAACGAAAAAATTTGGAAGGTTCAAATTCGAATTCCCGTTATCATAGTTTTGTTCGTCGTCAAACTCCAAAACGCCGGTGCTTTTCAATTTTAATGGTATACTAAGATCATCAAGCGATGATGATATGAATGATATAAATTCGATGTTATCAATCAAGACATTGTTATTTGAAAATATCAAGCTATTATTATGTATAGAGTGAACCACAATACGAACCGACTTTATATTTTCAAATGTAAGTAACTCAAACGGTGTGTTTAGAACCATATCATATAATATGAATGCGTTGTTGATAATTGTATCGTAAGAATCTGACTTTGAATTCAATCCTAAAATAGATATTCTTTTTGGCTTGTTCGCAATTTCTTCAATGATATTTAAAACAAAATTAAAATACTTGGGCAAATTTCCGTTAAAACGAACATCTATCCATTCACCTTCGAATATTCTATTTTCGGCGTAAGACTTTACGTTTCCAATATAATCACCGTTGATGTCGTAAAAAAAATCGGATTCCCATTTTCCTAGATTGTAAAATGCACCATCGGGTTTTCTTAAGAAAGAAGATGCACTAAATATATTACTAATCTTAGGAACTTCTTCAGGTTTTGTTTTTTCATAATATTCTAAAAATTGAAATCCCTTTTTTCGACGAATAAATTGATCAAATTGAATATTGCTGTCGTTATTTTCCGAATCACTAGAGGCAATCAAACATGCCTTTTTATGGATGCGATTTGAAACGACGTTTCTTGTCACCATATACTTATGATTTTAAATTTTTTTAAACAGAGTCAAAGAAGAATGAACAAAATCGTAACTAACTTCATAAGGACTTCACATTCAATTACTACAAATCAACGAAATGAAGTAGAATTATGTGGTAGCATACCAAACTTGATTCTTATTTTTCTTGGTACTTTATTAATGATGGGGTATTTTTTGTCGGATGTATTAATAAAGATTCAAGATCAATGATGTTTCGTATATTTGGGACTATATTTCGCGACAGATTTACAATTTTTGATTTCATTGCATTCGCCAAAATTACGGGCAAACACGACATGTTCCCAATAATGTAATCGCACGAATACAACCTTTCAAGAAATTTACGTTCGGTTCTATATTCAGTACCAATCAATTTTTCGGCGATTCGAATATTAACCTCATTTAATTCAAAAATTTGACCGACGTTCACAAGATTATAATCAAATATGGATGGGATCAAATGTTTGAATTTTTTGGGAACATTTTTGATGTCAAAGTGGTCGCTGACAATAATGATGTCTATTTCAGAAACAGAAAAACTCATCAACTTTTCAGTTAATTTTTTTAACAAATAGACAAACGAATTCAGCGTACGTGCATTCGAGAGACCACGGAAAATCATGTCACAGTAATCTCCACGTCGAAAGTGCAACAATGCGGTCTTCTTTGTCTTCTTTTGCGGTCTTTCGATTTTCAGAAAATTTCCAAACTCTAATTGCGGTTTTATTTCGATATGTAATATTTTTCTTTTATATCTTGTAGAATGATAGTTGTAATTACAGTTGTTTGATAAACCTAAACCAGGAGTCCTTGATAAATTAATGAGGAGTATACAATCGTCATCAAAATCATCAAAAAAGTGTTTATCATATACAACAAGTTCATTGAATGTTTGAATCGATATATGAACGTAAAATGTGGGTGTCTCAATTACTTTGTTATGTTGAAGACCCGGAAAATCGAATCCGTTGAATAGTTGGCTTCCATGGGCCGAATTTTTATATGTTAATTCTTTATTTCGGACAACCTCAATATTTGTACTTGAAAAGGAGCAAAATTTTGCAAAATTTCTTTCATATCTCTGAATAAAATCTCCGAATCCATATCCGATATCTGTTAAAACACATTCGATTTTTTTTTTCGATTTTTCTGATTTATCAACGATCAATGGGGTAGTAGACACATTCCCATTGTGAGTTTTTAAATTCTTAATGTAGTTTTCAATCTCAATTTCATTTAAAATAACGTAATTGTCTAGCTTTTCTTTACAGAACGTTTCAAATCTCTCTTCTATTTTAAAGTCTACCTTTTCTATTCTACCTTCAAACTTCATTTTTAGAACATTCATTTTTTGAGGATCGAAAATGTCGTAGTAATTTTTTATTCCCAAAGTCTCAATGACATGTTTTTTATCAAAAAAATTCAATTGAATGAACGTCTTGAAATCATATGTAACTTTATCTGCGGTTGGTCGCACAACAATTCCAATGACTTCTTTATGATTTGGAAGACATTTTGAGACACATGTTGTATTACAATTGATAATTTGACTCATAATATTTTCCGTAACTATACCGTTGAAGGATATTGGTTCAAAATTTGTAATATTGTATACATTGTATACTACGTTTAGATTGTCAGGAATGGTTGCTTCAAATTTTGAAGCTGAAATAATATATACGTCCATCATATCATAATTTCATAATTATGATATTGTTTTTAAGTGTTCAAATATTTCGTCTGGAATCTGGTTTTGTAATTTTGATAAATCGTGTTTTCGAATAGTTGTTTTAGCTAATTCGATTGAACTCGTATTGTATTTTTCAAGAACAACCCTTTCAGCTTTTGAGTCCGGTATCATGAAGTTGATTGTCTTATTTAAAATACTTTCTGAAATAACATATTGAGTTGAACTTATAAAAACGAATTTAACGGTTTTTATATTCATTTTTTTCTCTAGAAAGTCAATCAAATTATCTGCAAGGCCTTCGTTCTGTTGGTGAATCACAACTACTTTCGGACAATTATTATCATCCCGAATCGATTTCAACTCGATAAAATTTGAAATAAGTTGAATCAAATTGGTGTCTCCGGGATTGTCTAAGATATGAACGTTGAATATATTTTTGTTATTGTATATTTTATGCACTACATCTGAAATCTTCTGTGTATCACCAGAAAAGGTGAAATTATAGAACACTCCCTTTTGGTGTAACAAACGAATGTTATCAATGATATTTTTATTCATAATATAACACTTATCCCAGTATTTACTTTTAAGTGATTTTAAAAAATAAAAAATGATGGATATTATCTCCCATATATCTATATATATCAAAAAATGCATAGGTTCAAACGAGAATCAAATCGATTTGAACGAGATAAGACAAAATGGTCATGTATTTGCGATGATATCGGAGAATTCTTCATGAATTCAACTTTGCAAAATTCGTATCAATACGATAAATCTAGATATTTGAAAATGGACAGACAAAAATTTGAAGACGACGAAAATATACAAAATATACAATACCCTCTAAGTTTAAAATATTTAAAATATAAGTCAGATATTTTAAGTGATCATAAACCGATATTTGACGATTCAAATACCATCATGTCTTGGAATACGCTTCACCACTATAGCTTTAACGGTTCTAATGAATATCTCACGAACAAAAAAAATCGCAATTCTGAAAAGCAAAGATACGTCAATATTACAAATAAAATCATCCACGAAATTAATACAAAAGAATTGGAATGTTTGTCGTTTCAAGAATTCGAATTCTCGATTTACAAAAATGTCGTAAAATATATCATGAATTCAAGATTTATATACTCGTGTCGATTCATGCCACATCGTATATCTTACGACAAACATGGTCTCTATGTTGAATCGTACGGCAATGCAATGTTTGTTAAGAATGATATGATGCAAGGTACAACCACATATTCGAGCGCCGTCTCAAAATCGAAATCATTTGTATTCGAGAACTCATATAAATATCTCGTCCATAACGTTGGCGACACAATGTTTAGTTCAGTTCATTTCCCAAAATGTGGTAATCGAAACATCGAAAAGTGGTTTGAATACACCACCCGAGATATACACTCAATTCTATCAAATGTCGACATCATAGGGTTTATCATAGGGGATTTTAACATAAACGTGTCAGAGGTAAAGGAAATTCTCGATAAATTTCCTGATTTTGATTTTACGATTGAAAATAAAATCCCATCCGGCGTAGATTTTATAGTTAAAGTAATAAGGAATCAAATAAATCAAAGGAATCAAAGGAAGTGAATCAAATAATCAAGTATCGTCTGATATAATGGTCACGAAGGTTATTACGAACGAATATGTATAGGACTTTTGAATTGGTTGGTGAAACTTACTATACATCCTCTTGTACCCCGAGAATTTCATAATTCATAATGACGGTACTTATTATTTTTTTCTTTCACGACTGCATTTTAATATTATACTTTTTTTTAAAGTCAATCAGATATAAGTACATAATATGAATAACGTTATTAGTTTCTGTTTGTACGGAACCGGAAACAAATACTTGCACGGAATCATCGAATCTGTGATTTCATACAAGTTGTTTTTTGACGATTCTTGGGAAATACGTGTATACATATGCAAGTCACTGTATACTCATCGTGTCGTCAAAATTTTGAAAAATTTGAATGTAAAAGTTATCATTCGGAAACAAATGAGTACGAAACCAGATTCAAATGAACTAATGTACTCAAGATTCCAACCAATTTTTGAAAAGGACGTTCGCTATTTCCTGTCTAGAGATGCTGACTCACGATGCACTCTTCGTGAGAAGAAAATGGTCGACGATTTCATGAAATCCAAAAAAACGCTCCATACCATTTTGGATTCTGGCTGTCACCATGGAATAATGGGCGGTATGTTCGGAGTATACGTTAAAAACATAGAAAAATATGACATACAACATTTTTCGGAATTTATCGATCCAATTATCAAAAAAGAAGGTATGACCCGTCGAGGTTCCGACCAGACTTGGCTCAGAAATGTGTTCAAAGATGTAGTCGATAAAAAAGATGTTTTCGTTCATTTCAACGAAGATATCATTATTCGGAACAAACAACGGGGAATTGAATTGAACGATATCAAACTCATGAATGATATCAAGGTAGTTGAATGTTCACATTCAATAACGCAACACGTATCGAATTTTGTAGGAAGACAAATTAACGTTGATCACGTTCCAAACGATGTGAAGGCAAGATCTCAGGTATTTTTGCCTATAGTGTTCTAGTGTTCTAAGGCAAGATCTCAGGTGCCGCGACGCACACGCGTTTTATCATTCGTATGTATTAATTATTTCCCAAGCAGATTCGCCCACATCGGACAAAGTGCTGTCGCTGTCGCCGTCGACAAAATACCAAGTCGCATTCGATTCACTCATGCCCGAACCATCAAACATATTCGTCCATCCCAATACCTTGGACACATCCCAATTAGTGAGCGGCTGGTTGAAATTTGTCGCATGATAAAACATACTTTCCATAATCGTCACCTTGGACACATCCCAATTATCGAGCGACTGGTTGAAATTTGTCGCAACAGCAAACATCGCACCCATATCCGTCACCTTGGACACATCCCAATTATTGAGCGGCTGGTTGAAATTTGTCGCACCACGAAACATATCACTCATATTCGTCACATTGGACACATCCCAATTATTGATCGGCTGGTTGAATTTTGTCGCATAATAAAACATCCCATTCATAGTCGTCACATTGGACACATCCCACTTATTGAGCGACTGGTTGAAATTTGTCGCCATTTCAAACATCGCACGCATATCCGTCACCTTGGACACATCCCACTTATTGAGCGACTGGTTGAAATTTGTCGCACCAGCAAACATACCACCCATAGTCGTCACATTGGACACATCCCAATTAGTGAGCGGCTGGTTGAACTTTCCCGCCATTCTAAACATACGACTCATATTCGTCACCTTGGACACATCCCACTTATTGAGCGGCTGGTTGAACTTTTTCACACCCCTAAACATCTCACTCATATTCGTCACCTTGGAAACATCCCAATATGTTTGAAAACAACCTAAACTCAATCATAAACGACCCGTTGGCACCGCTCAATAATTGGGCAGGTATAGTTGTTCATATTCTTTATGATAAGTCGGAGAAAAGACGTTTCCGACTTTAGCTCGAATAAATCCGAATTTTCTGAATCTTGTGAACTGTTACGACAGGAACGTTCTCGATTTCATTCATCTACTCGAACCAAACGGACAATTTGGAACACGGATTCTCGAAAAACGTATTTTTATTTTTTAATCTGACTTAAGTCGGAAAATTCAGATATGATGTTCTTGGTTCATCATTTTTTTCATTTTGGGATTTTAAAATTAAAATACCTCATCAGCGACCTGATCAGCGAGTATAGCACCAAATTTGAAACCGAATCCTTGAACTACATAGGGCATTACTACTATTAATAACGGAACACCTCCAAGTCCCATAAGAGCGTATCCAGTTATCTTAAGGGCGGAGGCATCATCCTCATCTTTCTTTTTCTTTCCTAAATTTACTAACTGCCATCCTCCGATAACGATTCCAATCAATATCGCTAGTATGAGTCCGTAAACAAAGTTTGCTGCTATAAAACCCGCCATAGCTGCAAAAGCCAATTTAAAAGACGACAACATGTTGAACGAATTGTTAACCATCTTTATAACTATATAAAAGAAAAAAACGACATGTGTATTATTTCATATCCCGATGTAACCAAATAAATAAATTATTATATATATAGAATGCCTGGATTGTCGAAGAAGTCCAAAAAGTCCAACACGCTCCGTCGCAAACCCCGTGCTAAGAAGAATACCCATCGGACCCGGACCCGCCGGGTGAAGAAAATGGGTGGAATGTACCACAAGAAAATGGGTGGAAATGTACCACTCACAAATGCCACAATTCGCAATGTAGTTGCTGATTTTTTGGCGGGTGGCATTGCAAAAACTAACATTGTTAATCAATACGGTCATATCAATCAATGGAACACATCTGCTATAACCAGTATGAACGACTTATTTAAAGATGCCACAAATTTCAATGAGCCGCTCGGTAATTGGGATGTGTCGAAGGTGACGAATATGAGTGGTATGTTTGCTGATGCGAAAAAATTCAACCAGCCGCTCACTAATTGGGATGTGTCCAATGTGACGAATATGAGTGATATGTTTCGTGGTGCGACCTCCTTCAACAAGTCGATCAATCATTGGGATGTGTCCAAGGTGACGGATATGACTCGTATTTTTGATGGTGCGACAAATTTCAACCAACCGATCAATTATTGGAATTTAACAAATGTGCGTTAAAGAATAAATAATAATGCCTGAAGAATATATTTAGTGTTGTCTTTAAGTGCGTTCATAAAGACCATAAAAAATTAATATGTCAAATTATAAAAATGTTGCCATCCACACCATGTCTACAGAATGCTGCGAAGATTGCAATCCAGAAAGACAAACCAATAGTTTTAGATTATTACGAAGATAGTGCGAAAAAAGATTGTAAAGTCGTAAAAAATCAAGAAGGTGAAAAATTCCTCTTTAAAAATAGAGAAGAGTACACATCCCCACTCGTCTCAATGATTAAAATAGGAAGTGATGTCATTCTAGAGACTCATAACTCGATATACGTGGTATCTGGGAAGATGTTTTAGTTTATTATATACTTCTGTTGAACATTCCTCCCTTGCGCTTTCTTGATTTTGGAATAGTCAAAACGAGTTTGTCTATAGGGGCAAAATATGGGTTAAATTTTGTCGCACCCTGAAACATACGAGTCATATTCGTCACCTTGGACACATCCCAATTATTGATCGGTTGGTTGAAATTTGTCGCACCATCAAACATACGAGTCATATCCGTCACATTGGACACATCCCAATTATCGAGCGGCTGGTTGAACTTATGCGCATCAGCAAACATCCCCCTCATATTCGTAACCTTGGACACATTCCACTTATTGAGCGACTGGTTGAAATTTGTCGCCTCATAAAACATCTTACTCATATTCGTAACCTTGGACACATTCCACTTATTGAGCGACTGGTTAAAATTTAGCGCATAAGCAAACATCCCAATCATATTCGTCACATTGGACACATCCCAATTAGTGAGCGGCTGGTTGAAATTTTTCGCCTCATAAAACATCTCATTCATATCAGTTACCTTGGACACATCCCAATTAATTATATCACCGTATTTTGAAACGACTTTATCTTTATCCTTCCCGCCTGCCAAATATCCTCGAACGGCAACGTGGATACTTGTATTTGTCAAGGCCGGTTTCACGAAACCCTGAATTGAACGGGTTATGTCAGGTGGAAGCACATTCAGATCGGAAATATTCTTCATTCCCCCCTTCTTCTTGGTCACCCGACGGGTATTCTTCTTAGCACGGGGTTTGCGACTGATCGTATTGGACTTATTGGACTTCTTTAACACTCCAGGCATTTTATTATATTATATAAATATATTTTCTGATTGCTTTGGTTTTGTGTTACACAGTTTTACACATCAATTTTATAAATTATGAAAATATTTCATTCTCGGGGTACAAGAGGATGTATTACGTTTCCTTTGAATATTCTTATCAAACGTTGATATTTTTTAACTCAACATTGGGAGGTGGTGCAAAAGACACATTATGTTGAATTGGTTCTGACACTTCTGTATCATCATTATTAAAATCAGCATCATCAAAATTGAATGTTTCGACCGTCGAATCCAAACTACTCAATAGATTTTCTGGTATATCGACTGTTTTTTCAGCAGGTATCGATGTAATCTGTTGAGATATCGGCTTTTGTTGAGGCAGTTGAACCATATTTTGTTGGGCATTCTGAACCACGGAGACCCCTCCGTTATATTTATTCATATGTTTTGGGAACATACTCATTTTTTTGTCGGATTCTGAGTCCGATTCTGAGTCCGAATCCGAATCTGAATCCGAATCTAAGTCCGCATGCATCTCCTTATATTTTTTCAAATTCTCTTCTAAAATTTGCTTGATAGGTAATAAACTCCCAATAGTATCTATAATAGATTCTTCTATTTTATATTCTAATTCGATTGAGTTTTTTTGGTATTCAACATTATTTTGCGTATCGATAAAAAGGAATGCAAATTTCCACACTTTCCGGCAAGCATTTACCAACGATTCAAAGATAAACTCGTCAACAGCTGGTACTTTAATTTCTAATCTTTCATCTGATTCAAGTTTTTCATCAATTTGCAGAATTCTCGTGTGTAAAATGAAAGTTGCTTGAAGCAGTTCTTCGATATATTCACATTTTGAACTCATACGAATTTTTCGTGTGATGTCATTTTTCTTTTCATCATCTAAATCTACAACTTTTTCGAGTTTCTCTTGAAAATTTACAAGTATATTATCTTCGTCGTTTGAATCATCCGATTCTTTTTTGGAATTTGAATACATAACATAAATCTCTTCTAGAATGGGCGCCTTCAATGTATGTACAAGTCGTGAAGTATACTCAGTTTTAGATTCGTATAATTTCGTTGATGTTTCCTTGCCTTTCATTCTATTATATAAAACAATATATTAAAAATCTCACGAGGAGTTTTACATTTTCTTAAATGATATCAAATGATATCATTTTTAGAGTCGCGAGAATCCAAATAATCAAGAATACGTATCAAAATATACGTAATAAGTATGATTTCAAAATGACTCTTAATGATATCATTGAATGGAACGTGTCCGTGATAATTGTATTCATCGACTGTGAATTCAGAAATTGCCGGAGCGATTGATTTCGCATAATCTTCAAGTATCAATTTTGATGTACATCTCTTTGTAAATGTATATATAGAACATCTCACAATCCGTTGTAACGTGTCAAAGCTCTGAGGTAACATGAAGGTATTATCTTTATTTTTATCAATTATTTTAAATATATTTTCTGATTGCTTTGGTTTTGTGTTACACAGTATATCATTTTTTCTGAAATTCAACGAATTGTGTGTTTTTGCAGGTAAAAATTAAAATCATACATAATATAATGACACAACTTTTGTTTTACTCGAACAATTGTCACAACTCAAAAAACGTGGTTAAAAGCATATCTAAGTCACCCATGCGTACGTCTGTAAAATACATCTGTGTCGACAACGCTGCAGTTCGCCGTAAGCTTCCTCCATATATCAAGTCGGTTCCAACGCTTGTAGCAGGTTCAAAAATCATTGTTGGAAACCAAATAAATGATTATTTACAAATCACAACACTGGTCGAAAAAAACAAAGCGGAAAATCCAAAGGAAATTCTGCCGCAGCAACCGCAAAAGCCATCTTATGATTTTGAAAACGGTCCGAATGCGTTTATGACATCTGAAATGGGTTCCACATTCTCAGACTCTTATTCTTTTCTGGGGATAGATACCTCCGCTCAAGGCAATGGTGGTGAGTCTATGAATCACAACTTTGAATTTATAAAGGGGAATGACAAAAATTCGAATATGGTCAATCAAAACATGAACCCAGTTCAAAATAATTATTCTGAAATACAAAACAATGAAAAAACAGAAGAATTGAACAAAAAGATGGATGAGATGATGTCGCGAAGGGAACTAGATGTACCAAATGTTGCACATCGTCTTTGAAAAAACATATTTGATGATATAAACGGCTCGTTATATTTGATAATTATGAAATAGATGATCCAAATTCGATCAAAAAACTAGTCGAATTTTGATCAGGTCATTCTATCTATTTTTTTATCAAAAAAGAGTCCTAAATAAACAAATTATATAGGTATCTAGTGCAATTCTACTAATAATATCAATTGCAAGTTTTAGAGGAAAGATTCCGAAGGTTTTAAACTAAGATTTTAAGATTTTAGATTTTAAGATTTTAACGCAACATAAGGGCTTCGCATTCAATTCCTACAAATCAACGTAATAACAGGCTCCTAATTATATTTATTAAAATCCATCTCTGAAATCGGAATCGCAATAGTTTTGTTATACCCAATTTTACGAACCACCTTGAGTGGTATTTTTTTTTCCTTAAATTCGCGCTCAAAAATATCAACATATGTATCATTTTCATTCAAATTCACATATGCTTTCATTCCATCATTTAATTGTTGTAAACGGATTCCACGAATCCGTGTATATTCGAATTTGGTCATGATAGGTTTGTTAATAATAATATTAGAAGATGTCGGTTCAGAGTTCTGTTCCATGTTATTATTATTATGTATTGTTATTTTTATCTTTATGTTCTAGTGTCACATCTTCAATCATTTTTGTAAATAATGAACCAGTAATTAAACGAAATGTAAAATTTAATTCGATGTAAATTTGTTCCAATTTTTCATTATTTTTGATAATGTTCGGTTAACGTTCAAATATTGTACAGCCTCAATATCAAACCAACCAGCATATGCGATTTCGCGTTTGTCCGTCGGGTTAAATGAATGCACAACATCATTATTCAATTGAAGTGTATAGTACCGTGTATCATAAATTTTGAATGAGTTGGTAAACTGATTCACAGGAAAAAATACACCAGTTTCTTCCCAGATTTCGCGTTGTGCTCCCACAAAAGGGGCGATAATCTCATAAGGATATAAGTGACCCTTCGGAAGTCCATATTTATATTCACCTTTCAAAAACGACATGCGATTCAAAACTAAAACGACCTTCGTACGATCATTGTTAAAAATTAAGCCACCCGCTCGCGAAACCTCTTTTTTATACCCTTTATTGAAATGCATTTTTATATACATTCTAAGACACGGCTTGTCTTTATATGTGTTTTATGTTAAGTGAAGAATCTGGCTTCTGATAATTCGAAAACTGCCATTTTCTCCAAGAATCATTGTTCCGTCTGATAATTTAGTAGTAGGAGATGCGAGAAGCCACGTTCCAATATTTATATTAGAGTTTTAACTCAGAATGCGAACGACGCTTGAGTTCACAACAGCAACTAATATAACATTAAAAGATATTGTAGCTGTAAGTGCACACGCCAACATAATTAGATTCGAGGTATTGTATATATCTTTATTTTCTTTCTCGGCAAAATAGAAATCTAGATCGTCATCTAGTTCGTTTTTTTTTTCAAGTTCAGTTTTGTCATACCACTCAACAAGTGTGTCAATGACATATTCATCATACATATCGTCTCCAATATAGTAGTCGACACCATCACGTTCAGTTTTGAGGGGCTCCATGTCGCGTAAATATTTAACTTCATCGTCTGTTGTAGTAAGACTCATGTCCGAATTAGATTCATCTAAGTTCATTCGGTCATTTCTATAAACGGTGTCTTTATAAAAAGGAGAAGTATCCGAACAACTAAATGTTGATCTTTTAGGTTTAGGTGTTGTAGGATAAGATGGCAAATGATATCGGCGTTTCTTTTTGCAAATCCATGGAAACCTCATTTCTATATGACTATGTATAATCAATTGTCTTTATATTGTTTCACAGTTTTGAGCAGGCAAATGAATTTGAACAGTACGACCTGTTTATACCAACAGCTTCACAAAACAAATGTAATGTAAATCCCGTTAAAAATAGAGATATTTCCATTATATGGTTCTTGTTCCAATTTTTGCAAATACCCGGTAACTCGTCGTCGTGTTTAAATGTTTTACCCAGCAAAAATCCAACACATAAGCCTATTAGGATCGTCATAAAGCCAACGAAAAGTGCTTCTAAAATCAATGTATACATTCTTACTTTACTTAAAGTATATGATTATTTTTTTCGAAAGACATAGTATAAAACATATTATAGATGTCTTGTTCAACGTTTAAAATATGTTTCCGGAAAACTATACGAAATTGTTCGCGAGATATATTGTTATAACGATCGACAGATGATTTCACGATTTGAAAATAGTGTTCTATAAAAACCGTTGCAAGACTTTGAATTCGATTCTTCTGTACAGGATCCATTGGATCCATTTGATCCATTTTTCAGTACTTTTGTTTTCCCTTCTTAAGATATCTTTATGTTCTTTAAAGAATCAGAGAATTTATGATGCACATATTGATAAGTTGGTTTTTGTTTTTTCCAGTGATGCCTTTAATTTTGTTCTTCTTCAAAAGAATTTTCAGTTCTGAAATACTTAATATTTTCAATTTGTTACTTTGTTCCATAAATGCAACATCGTTGACTTCTTCGACGGTGGTTTCCGCATCTACAACACATTCGGCGTTTACTTCGACTTCTTCTATTTCTTCAACACTAACCGATGAAGGAATCATAGAGTCAATATCAGTTGTAACCGAATTAACATCTGAAAGATCTAAAACTTCAACAATTTCCTGGCTTTCCGAATCTACATCGCTTTCGACGATTTCGACGTTTTCGACGATTTCGACGATTTCGACGTTTTCGACGTTTCCGAGGTTCTCGACGCTTTCTACGTTTTCGACGTTTTCGCCGTTTTCGACGTTTTCGACGTTTTCGACGTTTTCGACGTTATCAATGCTAATGTCATCGCGTATTTTTCTTAAGTCGGAAAATTCAGATATGATGTTCTTGAGCTCAACATTTTTTGTCTCCGATTTCTTAATTCGTTCAGTATAAAACTTTTTCATGATGAAAAATCCGAATCCAAATAAAAAAACGATCGAACTTGCAAAGAATAACTGATTTGGTGAGAGTGTCATCCTGCTTTTCTTAAGTAATTATACATTATGAATAAAATTCTGTATAAAAACACACATCTTAAAAATTCTTGTTAAAATAAGGTGATTCTTGAATGAGTCTGTACAAAATGAACCACGTATTTGTAGATTTTGTAGAATCAACGCACATTTCAGCAAGTAACTTTGTGTACCTAGTACTTAAGTGATTCCGTTTTTTATGGAATTTTAACAGTTCAACACAAAAATAATTAACTGAATTGATATCATCGTGTAAAAAGTCGACTACATTCTTTAACGAATCGTTTACCAGTTTTCTTTCAATCGATTCTAAATATCTTGTATCTATATTTTGATGAAATTCATTGAAATGGTTTTTGGTAATCTGATTTTTGGTAATATTCATTCTGAATAGGAATTCGATTGTAGATACAGTCTTTCGTAAATCACAATTCACCTCATTATATATGTATTCAAGAGTATCGTCAGATATATCAATGTTTTCGGTATCACAAATATTCAGTAGGTACTCTTTACACTCGCAAAATAATAATTTTTTATATTTAATTACGACACAGTTTTTCAAAATAAAACCTGATACATAGCTGATTCTATTACATATAAAGATAAAAACAAGATCATTTTGTGTCTTATTATTGTCCATAATATCATATTCTAACGGGCGTACGAAAATCTTTTGTTCATGAATTGGTATGGTGTCAACTTCGTCAACTATAATGAATTTCTTATGAAATGTTATTTTTTTTGACGAAAACAAATTCATTTTTTTTATCAAATTAGAAGAATTACTTCGTAATTTTGCGCTCAAGTTTAGAATCGAATCATTGGGCACATGTTTTAGAAATGCACGTATTGCAGTTGATTTACCAGTCCCCGGTGCCCCGAATAATAACAAATGTTGTGAAAAATCGTTCGATACCTGTTCAAATAAAACCTTATTCCCACAAACGTCTTTTAGATTTTTTGGTCTATATTTTTCAACAAACGGAATCTTAGGTTCGTTCATCATCGCAAATTTTATATTCCGATATCTTTATATGCTTTTTGGAAAAAAAAATGAACCCAAGACTGAACCCAAGCCGAAAAAGAATCGTAGTTTATTTATATCTCCGTTCACATGTAATCTTCGATTTTAGAATTTTTAAAATACAATGGATAGAACGTCTTCAATAGTGTCAACCATTTTCACTTTGAAATTTTTATCGATTAACTTTGGATATTCAAATTTGATACTTTTCAATGATTCTTCGTTTTGTTTGGGACACAGCACAAGTCTAATTCCGGCCTTCTTAGCTCCGAATAGTTTTGATTCAAGTCCTCCAATTTCAAGCACATTCATTGATAAATCAACCTCACCAGTAATTGCAATGTCATTTTTAATTGGTTTTTCGGTGAACAGTGAATACAGTGCGATTGTAATTGCTGTTCCTGCACTAGGTCCGTCTTTTGGCGTCGACGCATCAGGTGCGTGAATGTGAATAGCTCGGTTCCCATTTTCCTTAGCATTTAGTTTTTTTTTCTGAGCATCCGTGAGTAAAGTCCAAGCGTTCGACTTTGCAACATCCATTGACTCTTTCATGACATGGCCCTGATTTCCGGTGAGTTTGAGGGAAAAGTTGTCATTGTGAGGAATAAATTTCGTTTCAATCTGAGTTATCCCACCGAGTCCAACTGCACATGCATACAATCCATTAATTTTTCCAACCTCGGGAGTGTCGTGAATTGTTTCGTGGCGGACCTTTTTTCTCCCTTTGAGAATATCTTGCGACACATTTTTTACAGTTAATTTGTATGGAAATTTGATAGTTCCCTTGAGATTACGAAGATTTACTTCTCTTACAATTTCGTAACACAATTTTTTTAATGATCGAACACCACCTTCGAATGTGTAGGTATCGATGAGGAACTTGAGAACGTCTTTGTTGAAAATAATATCTTCGTCTTTCATGCCAACGTCTCTTTTAATATCCTTGAGCAAATAATCTTTACAAATTTCAATCTTGTGATCAATTTGAAATCCTTTCGTATTTATATTCATAATACGGTCCATGAGAATATGATTGATATTGTCACGGTCATTATATGAGAAAATAAATGTACATTTCGAAAGATCAATATTAACATCCCCGAAGTATTTATCCCGAAAATGAGTATTTTGACTTGGATCTATAAGATGAATCAAAAGATTCACAATTTCTTCACCACGATGAGTTCTCGAAATCTTGTCAAGTTCATCCATGTATATGATAGGATTCATGCACTCCGCCCGCATCAGAGATTCGACAATAATGCCACATTTAGACCCTTCGTATGTGTATGAGTGACCCTCGAGGAACGAACCATCTTGGCCACCACCGAGTGGAATAGTGATGAATGGGCGATTCAAAGCCTTTGAAAATCCTTTCTCGATGAGTGTTGTTTTACCGTTCCCAGGAGGGCCCTCAATTCCCAATACAACTCCATTCGAGGTTGGATTTGATAGATTCTGAGCAACGAATTGGAGAATATGTTGCTTTGCATTTTCATGCCCAAAAATTGCATCATCCATGCACTTTTCTGTGTGTTTGATTAATTTATTGAAATCTTTCTTTGTCGAAATTTTATATGTTTCTGTGTACTTCCCGAAGGGGACGCGGAGAATTGATTTAACGTACTCTTTGAATTTCGGTGATGAGTCACCGTTGCAACCATTGAGTCTTTCTAAAATATCGTTCTTGGTATGTGTTGGAATATTTGAAAGCATTACTTTGTATGCGATCGGGCATGTTACTTTTTTTTCAGTTTCGATGTGTTCGACTATTTTGCATTGTTCCGGACGAGTCAGATTTTCAAACGATTCAACATTCTGCTGGATAGATGAATAATCCCGATGATTTCGATTATTTAAATACTTTTTGACTTTTTTAATATCTGTCACCTCTTCCTCTGAAAGACATCTCCGTTTTTTACGACATGGAACGCCATCTTCGTCATCATCTTCATCGTCATCTTCATCGTCGTCATCACCTTCATCGTCATCTTCATCGTCGTCGTTTGAATATTTTTGACTCCCTTCAATATAATCAGAATCTTCTGTATCTGTGTCAGATTCATTATCATAACGAGAACGCTTACGCGTAATGGTGTTCTTATTATTATTTTTATCATTCTCATCGTCTTCGTCTTCATCTTCATCGCTCGTTATCTTTTCGATGAAAGCAAAATTTTTCTGTATTTTAATATCAATGAATCTAATAATATTTTGCTTATGTTTACTCTTTATCCAAGTTCGGATTTCCTTCGAGACTATTTTATGGATTTTGTTTAGAATTGTGTTTATTTCTTTCCGCTTGTCCCGTGGTATCGTATCACATTTTGTAGCTTGAGGAGAATTTTTTGCAACAGTATTGAGATAAAATATTATCTTACTCTTTGCTTCCGCCTGAAGGTTGTGTTTAATCAAATTAGCTCGCAGTGTCTCGTAATAATCTATAACAATATAACATGTAGAAACACAAGATTGTGTTAATTCCTCCATACTTTATGAAAATAAAATTTATACTTTAATACAGTTTGTATTTCGTTTGTTTTACTTTTGTTTTGTATTGTCTTTGCATCAGATTCGATAATCATTTTTTACATTTTATAACTAAATAAATTCATGTTAAGTTAAATATCTAGTTGAAATTCGTCACCTTGGACACATCTATGTATATCATATAAAGACATATCGATGTTTTATTAAAATGGAGAATAAGTATACCGTAACATCTTTGTTCACAGGCATCGGTGGCCTCGATTCTGGATTTGGTGGATCTGTAATTGTGCCGGCAAATGCGATCAGCGAGTCTGCGTTTATATCACACATACGAGAATATAACTTTGTTGAACTAAAAAAAAAAGATTTTGAAATTGTGTTTCAGAATGATATCGATAAAGGTGTTGAAAATGTGTTAAAAATGAACGGGACATATCATAATTTCTCAAACGTATCGATATACGATTTGGTGAATGCTGATTATAGTTTTCCAATAGCCGATGTCATAATTGGTGGGTTCCCATGCCAATCCTTCTCGCATGCAGGAAAGAGACTGGGATTCGAAAATAAGAAATCTCATAATGTAAGCGATGAGGTGAATTCCAAAAATAATTCAGGTAATTTATATAAGTCCTATGTTGCAGTGGTTAGAAAAACAAAACCGAAATTGTTTGTTGCGGAGAACGTACTTGGTCTACTCACGATGAAGAATGCGTTGAATCAAATTATGACCGATTTTGCGAGTGTGGGTTATATGGTTGAATATCAAGTTGTAGATTGCACCGAATATGGAATTTCACAGACTCGAAAACGTGTTATTATAATGGGCATTCGCAATGATTTCACTGGAACACTCGATAAAGAATGGAACTTCGTAACCAAAAACAAAAATACTTGTTTTCTTCGCGAATACATACAACATCTGAAAGAACCGATAGAAACCGACGATATTTCACAGAAGTTATTTTCAAAGGCGAAGAAGCTTAACAAGGGCCAAGGTCAAACAGCTGTGAGTCTCGATGGGTTCGCACCGACAATAAGATCGGAACATCATGGCAATATTGAGTTTCGCAGACTATTTCAGGATTCTCGTGTTGAAAGTTTAGGAATGCCACGTCGACTCACTGTTCGTGAAGCCGGTTTGATCCAAACATTTCCTCCAAATTTCAAATTCACGGAAAAAACTATGTCGGGTCCATACCGTTGGATCGGCAATGCTGTACCACCATTGCTCTCATATTTAATAGCCGATAAGGTACACGATATTCTACAGAAACATTTTTAGATTTTATTCGATTTCAACTATAATTCTATTCAAGTTATTTATCATAATGGTTGAGATCTTTTGAAATTTCCGATTCGACAGAATTAGAATTTGTAGAAATACGAACAGAACTGACGCAAAAAATATAACGGACGAACCTTTTTTTTCCTTTTCCAATTGAGTATAAATTAAAAATGCATCGGTCATTTTTAAAATAAACGGGAAAATTAAAAAACCAAATAAAAGTGGTCTTAGATTCTTACTCAAAATATTTGGTTTGAACAAAAAAAGAAGATACGTCAAAATTCCATAAAACAAAAAAAAAGAAATCGCAATCAAATTTATCTGTGAAATGAAATAACAACTCCAAAATTTTGAAGGTGTATCTCGAACTTCCGTTGTTGTCATTATTGTAGAGTATATATTATTATTTTTGTTAAAAATGAAGGTAATATAAAGCTAAAAAAAATTATGAATATATATATTCAAATGAGTACATATATGACTGACTCGAAAGAGTTATTTTTATTTTCATCGTTACTCGACTACTACGAAAACAAGATCAATTTTGGTGCATTTGTCGAAATTTTACAAGACGATAGTGCGATATCGCTTAGAATGATTGACTGGGTCGTCACAAAGTTTTCAAAAATCAATAATACAAACTATGAGTTGAATGGTAAAACATTTGAGGTGTATATAAACTATAAAAGTCAACTAAAGGTATTTAGTAAAAGGTCAATTGACCCATTTTGTAGACGCGATAGACTTGTTTTAAAAAAACATTCAATTTCTATAGTGACAACGATCGGTCAAATGAACTTTTTCCGATGGGCCATCGATAACGGGGTCTTAAAATATATTTGTGATAATTTTGAAAGTCTTGAAAAGGAAATGAAATCTTATTCAAAAAATGAGACTGAAAAACGAAAGTTGAAAAAATTAAAGAATACAAAACATAAAAAGGTTTTCACTAATAAAATCACAATCGACACACAAACTATGCCAAATATGCTGGCACATTCTGTTGTAAGTTTCGATTAAGTTCATAAAATATCTTCTGGATTCTCATTGTTCATAACTTCCTCGTCGTCAGGAAGACGTATATCTTCGAAACCAAAAAAACGTCCTTTGCGTTTAACTTTACCAAATTGCGTTTCCATGTACTTTTGAAATGATTTTCTTGGAGGCACTTTCTCATTGTTTGCCTCTCGAAACCATGCCGAATAGACTACATATAGGTCGTTTAGAACACAAAAATCACCTTTTTTCTTTTCAATAAAATCTCGAACAAACTCAGAGTTTTTGTCCTGCTCAGATTTGTATTCATTTGTTGATAACTTCACCTCATCTGGTTCCACATAACCAGTTTCTTTTAGTTTTTTCCAATATTCAGTCAAAATCCAGAAAAAAGCGGGTCCCCACGTCTTCAATTTCTCTCCAAGTTTGGAATCAAGTTTAAATTCATTTAGATTACTTGGGTCCGGATCTTCACGAAATTTAGATGTGAAGTTTACGACGCGAATACGTCTCCAGGTTCCATCGTCTTCAGCAGGGACTTTTGGCAACTGATTACAAGTTAAGATCATTTTAAATTGTGGTTTAAATTCAATCGGCTCCTTGTTTAACGATCTAGCGACAATCTTGTCACCACCCGTCATTTCTTTCAAAATACCAACTTGCAGCGTCTCGTTCTCGTTTGGCTCTTGTAAAACTACAAATCGTTTTCCTCGTAAACGAGCTATTTCTGGCGTTGGTGCAGATGAACTAGCTCTCTTTTGTGTAAGGGCTGAAATAGAGAGTTTACTGCAATATCGACCGAACGCATATTCGAATAATTCAATGAGTTTTGACTTACCGTTTCCGCCTGACCCCACCCAAATATTAAAATGCTCGTATTCTATCGTACCATTTAAAAAGCTGGCTAACATTTGAAGTACGTACTCGCGAACTGCTTTATTTGGCAAAATTTGCCGAATAAATCCCATGATCTCCCCAATGACCCGATCAGTCCAGTGAAATTCTTCAAAGTTGTTATCTGTTGAAATGGAAATAAAGTCTTCGCAACGAGATTCCCGAAACATACATGTGCTAAGATCGTACACTCCGTTTTTGCATCCAATAAGATGGGTTTGAGTATCTAGAATTTCTTCGAAATTTGTAGACTCAAAACTTTGCGAACGTTCCCGGAACCAGTAAAACTGCTCAGCAGCTTCTTCTAATACCTTTTTCCGGAAACTCGCATCTCGTAAGCGGTTAGAAACCTTTAATACCTCTTTTGAAATCATACTATACTTTTCTTTGTTTGGATGCTCACCTGTAATTCTATCGCATAATTTTTTATACCTCATGCTAACTTTTGAATAATCATTGTATAAATCCTCTCTGACCTTTCGTCTCAAACTCACGTCACTATCATCTTGCATCCAGGATATCCCCGTAAACTCATACCAAATTCTTTTATCATATGAGGTACAAATATAAAAGTGATTGTACTTTTGCTTTAACGTGCTTACAACATGGAAGACGATATCCGCTAGATTCTGTTTCTTAGCGTCAGTTTCGTACGTGCTATTACATACCGTCTTTACGATAAAGTACTCCAAGTCATTTTGAATAATTTCGTAGTACGATGTCAAGTTATCAGATTTAGCCCACATATGCAAAGTTCCCAACCCTAATCCACTTCTGTTCATTTGATTCCAACGACGAGAACAGTCATTCTTTGCCGAATCCATATATTTTTCATCTCTTTGACTGAACTCGATCCAGGTGTCTAGCAAGGAATCAGATATATTATGTAAACAAAACCCAAGCTCGATCCAATGTTCATAATTCTCGGCACGATATGTACTTAAGATAGTTACCAAATTTTTAACTGTATTTAAATCAACATCGTGATTTCGATTAATATCACCGTGGAATTTGCGCGATAATTCCTTTTCATCTCGTTTTTGTTTAAAATCTTCTATCCAAGTCTCAACGAAGTCGCACATTTCTGGCTTAAATGTTGCTATGTCTGCCATTGTAAACCGTCTAATTGACAACAATTCAATAAGTTCTCTAGTTGAATTATAATATTTGCTATTTTCACGACGAGTAGGGGAAGCCTCACCGACTTCATCAATGGTATCGTATCCCCAAACACCAGTCAATACATACTTCTGAGACTCGGGCTTTTGTGAACCATATAACATCCAACCATTACGTTCTATTACAGCAGCATCAACAATATCATCAATTGTATTAACTGTGTCTCGAAACATGTGTTTTGCTTCGATCAAAATCTCCTCACGTATCAAGTACTGAACGGATGACTCGGTCACCACAAACGGAAACATTATATGAATGCCATCCTTTAAACAATCTTTTTTCGGAGAAGCGGATTTCTTCTCGCATACAAATGCATCGAATGAGGTAGGTGACGATGTGTCGATATATTTAGAAACAATTCGAGTAACACACTCTATAAAATTTTTTATTGTATCTTCATCGTACGCTCTTTTATTTTGGTTATTGTTTAATATCTTCATATCGAGATCATACAGGAGACAACACAAATCTGTATGTTTTTCAATGATATCGCACTGCTCGTTCTTCAATATTACGTTATCGTAATAGCACGATAAAAATTGATCCCGTTTATCGTCCGGGACATAATAACAACCACGGTTACTAAACATACCAACATGCGAACATCTTTCTCCCTTTTTAACTCTAAATTCGGAAAGCCATTCAAAGAAAGTCATATTTCTATCCTTTATTTTTTATATTAAATTTTTATCTTTAAGTGAATACACATATTGGGTTTTTTATAAAGTATGTATTATTAACAATAAATATTCATCAATTTGTCACAAATTCGTTAGTTTTTATAAAACGTAAAAAGTTGGTTTGAAGTTGTCATCTATGAAACGAGAGAATACACGTGTTTTGATTTGTGAGATCGGAGTTCTGGTTCTAAAATTGTTTGCAATCTTAACGTATAAATCAAATCCATCTTCATTCAAAAATGTTTCACCACAATCGGAAAATGTCCAATTGTACAAAAGCTCAAAAATGTTTTGTGGGTTGGATGCTTTTGGTGATTCTATTTCCGTCGTCATAATTGAATAACGGTTTTCAATCATATCTTCAACAAAAGAACATGCAAATCTAGACACATCAAACGCGGAACTCGGTTCAACATCGTCATATTGACCACCTGCTTCATCGTCTTCATCAAAAATATCACTTAAGTATACTTTATTATTATGTACAAAAGATGATCTTCCGAAGTCAATAATCTTTAAAATATACCCATATGTTGGCACTTTGAATTTTTGGTTTCCTACAACGTACCTAACATATTTCTGTCTGGTTTTTTTGCCCATTATGTTTTGAACATGTAAATCATTATGGACAAAATTGAAATTCTTGTTTGCAACAGATAGACCTGCTAAAATCTGAAACATCCACGCTGTGATTCGATCTTCGCAAATTTTTTTACGAATCTTTCGAATAATTGGAAACCTAGTCGGTAAATCATATCGTATCAAAATCCGTTGATACATTTCATCGAAGTTCAAGTCAAATTTATCAGTAATCAATATCTGTACTGGAATATTCGGATGAGTTAGTTTATATTCTTCGTCTTCGTCTTCCTCTTCGGTCTCGTTATCGGTACTATCTTCGGTTTTACATTCGTCGTCAGGGTTTTTTCCGGTTTCGCTATCTGTTTTGTCTTCGTATGTTTTAACCTCTGTTTTGTCTTCGTATGTTTCGCTGTCTTCGGTGTCGGTTTCGCTATCTATTTTCTCAATCTTATAGCCTTGATTACATAACGTTTCTAAGAATTCGACGTCTTCCAATTCGGCGTAGTCTGAATACCTAATTATCTCCTCGTATTCCGGAGAAATTCCATTGTAAATTCCATAAAGCTTGGGGAAATGTGGACTTGATATAGAGTCTAACAATAAAGCAACAGTAGATTCCACATAAGCCGTATTTGTCAATTTGTTTATTTTATTTATCAGCGATTTTATCTCCTCACTATCAGAATTTGGAACAAACAAATTTATTCTTTGCGTAGTTTTTGGGTAGTGATCACACAAATTCTCACTCAAACTAATAATTGGGATTTTTTTTACAAAGAATGGAACTTTCGATGTCTTTCCATTTTCATTATTTTTGACGACCGCTGTGTCGTTTTTGATTTCTATGATTTCGTTCTGTAACTGAAAAGTCTGCCATTTTGAATATCGATGTTTGGAAAAAATAGACGGAAAGTATGATTGTAATGAATTGATATCGTATTTCGATGATTCCGTTAATAAATATTCAATATGCCTGTTCCTTTTCGTATGCAATAATTCAATCATTTTATAGTTATTTATTATATACAATTATCCTATTTTTCCTTTTAAGTTTTTTTATTTTTTTATTACATTTCACCAAAAGTAACCGAAAAAACCACACTTCTTTTTCGGCTTGGGTTCGGGGTTTTTGTTCGGGGCAAAATCTCGATTGAAATTTTCCGCCTCTTCAAACATCCAACTCATATCCGTCACCTTGGACACATCCCAATTATCGAGCGGCTGGTTGAAATTTTCCGCCTCTTCAAACATCCAACTCATATCCGTCACCTTGGACACATCCCAATTATCGAGCGGCTGGTTGAAATTTCTCGCAACACCAAACATCTCACCCATATCCGTCACCTTGGACACATCCCACTTATTGAGCGGCTGGTTGAACTTTTCCGCACCCCGAAACATCCCACCCATATCCGTCACCTTGGACACATCCCAATTATTGAGCGGCTGGTTGAACTTTGTCGCAAAAGCAAACATACCACTCATATTCGTCACCTTGGACACATCCCACTTATTTAGCGGCTGGTTGAAATTTGTCGCACCCCAAAACATACCACGCATATTCGTCACCTTGGACACATCCCAATTATTTATCGACTGGTTGAAATTTATTGCACCCTGAAACATCTCACCCATATCCGTCACCTTGGACACATCCCACTTATTGAGCGACTGGTTGAAATTTGTCGCATAATAAAACATACCACCCATATTCGTCACCTTGGACACATCCCAATTATTGAGCGGCTGGTTGAAATTTGTCGCATCAGCAGTCGCAACAGAAAACATATAACTCATATCCGTCACCTTGGACACATCCCAATTACTTATATCACCGTATTTTGAAACGACCTTCTCTTTATCCTTCCCGCCCGCCAAATATCCTCGAACGGCAACGCGGATAGTTGTATTTGTCAAGGCCGGTTTCACGAAACCCTGAATTGAACGGGTTATGTCAGGTGGAAGCACATTCAGATCGGAAATATTCATTCCTCCCTTCTTCTTGGTCACCCGACGGGTATTCTTCTTAGCGCGGGGTTTGCGACGGAGCGTCTTGGACTTATTCGACTTCTTCGACACTCCAGGCATTTTATATATATATTATGTTATTATTTCATTATTTCATACCTAATTGACATCCGAGAGAAATTATCATTTTTTTCGTGTTTCAATTTAAAGAATAAATTTACAAAGGATTATATATACACGTGTATATAAATTATGGTTATCGCTTATTTGGACGAATGTGCAAGAGGAAACATATTCGGAGACGTCTACTCGGCCGCATGCATTCCGAACGAGAATTTACCAGAAACACCTTTTGCAGTAAAATCATGGGATTCAAAAAAATTGTCGCCAAAAAAACGAAAAATTTTATCTGAATGGATCAAGCAGAATTCGACTTGGGCAGTCGGAACTGCGACTCCAGTCGAAATTGATGAAATTAATATATTGAACGCGACCATGCGTGCATTTCATCGCGCTCTCGATAAAATCACGGTTGATTTCGATGAAATATTTTGTGACGGTAATAGATTTGCACCTTATATTTCAAAAAAAATAAATGATTTTGTTCCGCACAAGTGCTTTGAAAAAGGAGATGATTTATTTCAAGGAATCGGCATGGCGTCAATCGTTGCAAAAGTTGCTCATGACGAATATATACACAAATTGTGTGATGAACAACCTGAACTCGATGAAAAATACAACTTGAAAAGAAATCAGGGTTACGGAACGCGTGCACACATCGAAGGTATCAAACAATATGGGTACACGGAATTGCACCGGCGAACTTACAAAATCAAAAGCTTAATGATATAGAATAACTAAATAAAAAATATTTGTATATGTATATAATATGGTAGTTACAACTAATATGATGGCAGGTGGTTTCGTTTTTTTACTCGTTTCTTTGGTTTGCGCCGTCGTGCTTTATATGTGGATGATGAAGGAGGAAAAGATAGACGATGAAAATAATAATAATAAGAAGAAGAAGAAGAAGAAGAAGAAGAAGAAAAGGGAAGTTGACGAGCCCGAGCCTGAGCCCGAACCAGAACCTGAACCCGAACCAGAGCCCGAGCCTGAGCCCGAGCCAGAACCAGAACCTGAACCTGAACCAGAACCCGAACCAGAACCAGAACCCGAACCCGAACCAGAGCCTGAACCAACGGGTCCAGGCCAACCTTTTAAACTCCTTGGTTATTCAGATAACAATTATTACAGACTTTCAAACACATATACTGAAAAAGGTTATTCTGGTCACCGGGACGCGAACGGCAAATTAGAGTATATTATAACAGGTTACGGTAGGGGAATTAAAGATGGTGGAATTATAAAAACATCTGAAGACAAGGACACGACTTATAAAGTATATTATAAGTCTAAAAAACACGGTTATCCAGCTAAAGAATTGACAAGAAATGTTCATATGAGAAGTAATATGGAAAATTTTAATAAACGTTGGAAAACTGTCGTCGGAACTGCGATAAAACCACACCGATTTACGTTCCATGATGGCGGTAACGGACTTATCGCTGAAAAAGCTGTGAATGAAAATAAAATGGTTTACGATAAAGTATACTTATCTAGTGACATTCGTATTAAATGTTCTATACATCTTGTCGATGGGAATTATTGTGGAGTTTTTATTGGAGATCAAAACGCATCGGGAACGGGCAAGGAGACGGTTGGATATTTTATTCGTCTTCGTGTAAAAAATGCGTCGGAGAGTCAATTCGTTCTATTCAGTAAACACACGGATGGAACAGAAAGAGTTTTAGAAAACTTTAGTAATAATGAACTCATGCGTAATGGCGAAAAGTTCATTTTCGACCTTAAAACATCAAGAGGTACTCTGTTTTACAGTGTGTACTCATGGAGTAACCAAAATGGGACACGGTTAATAAAAAGAGGTACTCGTACCCCGTCTGGAATCCACAAGCACCTTTTGAATTCAACGGGAAAATGTGGCGTGTATGCAAAATCAACTACTAAAGCACTTTTCTATAGTATGGAAATTAATGGTAATCAACCTATAATATCGTATGAGACCTTCAAAGGATATGATTCTATCGAGAAATATGCAAACTTCTAATATCCTATAAAACCTCACGATATGTCCCAAAATCGAGGATTATACCAAGTAGCATTCAATTCACTCATACCCACATTGAAACTACATTTTCATTATTATACGTAAGGCATCCGACGAGAGAAATGGTAACGAATTTCGTTATTTAGGTTCGTTTAATTAAAAAATGATGTATTCTCGACGATATCTTCAAAACTCAAATGAAAATATGGCTGTAATACATAAAAAAACAACTAAGAAAAACAAAAACACAAAATGTCATAAAACTGCAAAAAAAATCGAGAGTATAAAGACAACGCAAATATGTACTTCTATGATTTTAATTTTCGATACAGAAACAACTGGTCTTCCATGTCTAGCTACAAATAAAGCTTTCTTGAATCCTAAAAAATTCGAGTTTTATGATTCTTGTAGAGTTATCGAAATCGGATATGCTATATATGGTAAAGTAGATGGAAAATGGGTAACACTCAAAGAAGTTGACACCTTTGTGAAACCAGATAAATTTACGATTGAAAATTCGCATATTCATGGTATTACGAATGAAATAGTAAATACCGATGGTATTGCAATCAATGACGCATTGACCGAGTTTGGAAACGATATAAAAAATGTCAAAAAAATTCTAGCGTACAACACGAATTTCGATATTAACGTATTACTAGCTGAAGCGTATAGAGCTAAAAATTCAGTATGCTCTGACGCAATATGCGATAAAGTAAAATCAAAAAAATGTCTCGACGTCATGCAACTCGCAAAAAAGAAATTGAAAGTTACACATATCAAATTAAATCAAGTATATAATCAGTTAATCGGTGAGTACAAACAGACGCATCGAGCGCTCGACGACGTCAAGCTAACAGCTGCAGTTTTATTCAAATTATTAGAAATTAGCAGCTAACTAGCGACGACGCGATTTGCGAGATTTGCGAGATTTGCGAGATTTGTGAGATTTGCGACTCTTGGCGGTGCGTTTTTCGAGAATACCCAACAACGAAGACGTCTTTTTGACGGCACCGACCGCTTTTTTACCTGTGAATTTAACGATTCCGACAGCTTTTTTACCGGTTGATTTAACAAGACCAATTGTTTTGCGACTGAGACGTGAGAGCGTTTTTCTAACCATTGTAGATATATATATTATACATTTTTTTTTACGATCGTTCAACTACTAAAGCAGTTTTCTATAGTATGGAAATTAATGGTAATCAACCAATATATAATAATAATGAAAACAATGAGTTGGTAAACTGATTCACAGGAAAAAATACACCAGTTTCTTCCCAGATTTCGCGTTGTGCTCCCACAGCATAGACGATATATATCATGCAATTATAACACATTTCTCGAATGAGCTCCATTCGTAGAATTCTGTCCGAAGGAACGCAAGAACTTCTTGAGTTACTATCCTTCCCGCCCGCCAAATATCCTCGAACGGCAACGCGGATAGTTGTATTTGTCAAGGCCGGTTTCACGAAACCCTGAATTGAACGGGTTATGTCAGGTGGAAGCACATTCAGATCGGAAATATTCGCTACCAAGTCGCATTCGATTCACTCAATAAAAATGCCACAAACAATAATTAATGAAAGCCCCGTGAAGAGCATTATGTCTAATAATAGTGGTGGTTTTACAGTTTTTGAAAATATATCCGACTGCCCGAACCATCAAACATACGACGCATATCCCGACTCATATCCGTCACCTTGGACACATCCCACTTATCGAGCGGCTGGTTGAACTTTTTCGCACCATCAAACATCTGACTCATATCCGTCACCTTGGACACATCCCAAATATTGAGCGGCTGGTTGAACTTTACCGCAGAACGAAACATACCACTCATATCCGTCACCTTGGACACATCCCACTTATTGAGCGGCTGGTTGAAATTTGTCGCACCAGCAAACATCGCACGCATAGTCGTCACATTGGACACATCCCACTTATTGAGCGATTGGTTGAAATTTGTCGCACCAGCAAACATCGCATGCATAGTCGTCACATTTCCCAATTTAGGTCCCCAATTATTGAGCGGCTGGTTGAAATTTACCGCACCCTTAAACATCCCAAACATACTCGTCACCTTGGACACATCCCAATTATCGAGCGATTGGTTGAAATTTGTCGCAAGAGCAAACATCAAATTCATATTCGTCACATTGGAAACATCCCAATTATTTAGCGGCTGGTTGAAATTTGTCGCACCAGCAGTCGCAACAGAAAACATATAACTCATATCCGTCACCTTGGACACATCCCAATTACTTATATCACCGTATTTTGAAACGACCTTCTCTTTATCCTTCCCGCCCGCCAAATATCCTCGAACGGCAACGCGGATAGTTGTATTTGTCAGGGCCGGTTTC
>Ga0209709_10000786_pt1 | contig 29916 bp, 29 predicted proteins | sample ArcticOcean_MG_C_2_FD_187435 | JGI IMG/M metagenome (GOLD analysis project Ga0209709, IMG submission 187435) | Marine microbial communities from western Arctic Ocean - ArcticOcean_MG_CB4_136 (SPAdes) (version 2) | ecosystem: Environmental > Aquatic > Marine > Oceanic | place: Arctic Ocean... | reverse complement strand
ACATCATTATTTTATATGGCATATAAACTCCTTAATAATTGTTGAGATTGTCTTCAAACACTTTTGATGCGCATTTTACTCGTATTTTATAAATTGTCAACTTTAGTGGGGTTATTGCTTTATTCTTTTCCCATTCACAAATTTTACAACGATTTCTCCATTTTTGTTATATCCTGTTCCGTTCCACTTTTTACCCTCCTTATATTCCCCTACATACTTTCTTCCATCAGGGTAAATGTCTGTCCCTTGACCATGTTTTTTCTCCTCCTTCCATTCCCCTACATACACGTCTCCATCAAGTAAAGTAAGTGTTCCTTTACCATGAAATACTGCATCCTTCCATCCTCCCTCATATGTGCTTCCATCAGTAAAAGTGTAAGTTCCTTGACCATGCCATTTATCATTCTTCCATTCTCCAACATACTTTCCACCATCAGGATAAGTAAATGTTCCATAACCATGTTTTTCCCCATCCTTGAATTCCCCTACATACTTTCTTCCATCAGACCAATTGTAAGTTCCTTGACCATTCCTTTTTCCATCCTTGTATCCCCCTACATACATGTCTCCATTAGACCAGTTTAATGTTCCATGACCATCAAATTTCCCATCCTTGTATCCCCCAACATACTTTTTACCATCAGACCAAGTGTAAGTCCCTTGACCTTGAAATTTCCCATCCTTGAATTCCCCTACATACTCGTCTCCATTAGAGAAATTGTTTGTCCCTAGACCATGTGCCTGCCCATCCTTCCATTCTCCTTCATACTTTTCACCATCAGGCCAAGTGTAAGTTCCTTGACCTTGGGGAACACCATTTTCCCTTTCTCCTAAATACTTGCTTTCATCAAACAAAGTTCCTGTTTCTTCCTCAGAGTAAATTAGAAAAGAAGAAAGAAGAAAAATAGTAATGCATATAATAAAAATATTCTGAAAAAGAAATAGTCCAGGGGCATAACCTTTGTTGCCAAGATGTACAGATTGATATGCCCCTATAAAACCACCTATTGTAATATTAGCAAGAAAAGAAAGCATAGGGATATACCATTCAAAAATAAAAAACCCGTAAAAAAACATACCAATAATAAATATAAATACTGTAATATTTGAAATATTAATTGGGTGTGAATTACGTGGAAGATATGCTTCATCTTTGTTAAGTAATTTACTTGAACATATTCCTGAAGAAGTTAATAAAACCATATTTATAATGTAGATGAACTCTTCCATAAAACCTCTGCAATTTATTTAATTTCTTCTTCAGAACTTGAAACCCAGTCCTTAAACACCTCCACAAATTCATTCTTTTGTTTTTCAAGTGTTTTTTCATCTTTGTTTTCGTGTTTCTTTACTATCTTATCAAGTAAAGAACTGATTTCATCTTCTGAATGAGTTGATAGTGGAATTATTCGTCTTATATTAGAAGCATTTTCTGATACAAAATAACTAGAATCATCAGAACCAATGTTTAAAGAATTCATCTGCACTAACATAAACATGGTTGCAACATCATATTCATTCCCATAATTGTTTTTTGCTTGCTCTATTACTGCGTTAAGTGAATCATCTTGAATTTTTCTTATTTCATAATCGACCTTTTTTCTGGCATTTTTTACTGATTTCTCTTCTGTTTGCCCTCCGAATGAGTCAGGTTCGACGTCACCGATACTTTTTAAATCATAATTAAATTCTTTGAGCAAAACTTTTTTCACCTTACTTTTAAACCCAAATCCGAACATATTTGTTCTTTTTTAAAAAGGTTTTATGAATAGTTCTGAGAGAACCCAAGTTTATAACATCAATCGGTTTGATTTACAAGGAAGAGGGATTTTACTTGGAGGGTGTCTGACTGTGAAGAATTAGTGGGGGTTACTTGGAGGGTTGTCTGACTTCTGGCGCCGTCTGAGGAAGCATCTAGGCATAAATGCGAGTAACTACTTTAAGTATCTTATGGGGAGGTACAAGCGAGCCCCCCGGGGTCTGTATGCTGAGCCTACCCCCCACCTCACTCCTAAAGTTCATCCATCTCCTGCATGCCAATCAATCCTTTATATAGGACCTCATCAGTGACCTGACTGACAGTCATGCCAGTACGCTCTGACATGGCCACAAGGGTGCGCTTGAGGTCAGGACAGGGCTGATAGACACCTATATGGACACCTAAATCCCCGCTCAGGATTGGTGTGCAGAAAATATTGGCTAGTTTGTGGAAGGTCTGACTTGTGATGAATTAGTGGGGGGGGGGTACTCACAGGATCAACCCCTAATCAATCCGATCACCATTGTTGGAACTGAAATAGGTAGAACTTTAAAGTATCTTAGTGCAAGATCATACTCTGCCATGTTGCTGATACTACGAGGACGAGTTGGAAAGAATTCCTTTGGGCTCACAGGTACAATTAGGACACTCAATGACAAAAGACCATTCTGAAGTCCATACTGAAATTTGTAGAAATCTAGGTACAATGTCGCACTATTAGCAAATTGTACTTCCACAAAGACCAAATTCTTTTTGAAACCACCTATCAATCTTGGTTTCTGACTCAACAAAGGTTTCTTCTCCCAGCCCAATTTCTCAAACTCTATTTCAAATCTTTTATTGTATGTAGTATAATGGAGAAGTGTTGAATCTGGTTTTATGACTTTGAACTCGTCCTTCCACTCAATCAGATTGACTACAGAAAGAACCTCATCTATTTCATCCTTCAAACTCTTTTTAAGATGTTCCCCACAATGAAGAAAGTTGTTTGGTATTTCATAGTTTATTGGTTCGTTTTAGGAGTAGTTATTGTTTTATCCAATCAGGACTTTACTTAACGGTTGCCACTATACTGCTCGACACATTTTCTGAAGGTGTGCATAGGCAGATGGTCCATCATCTGGGAAAAAATATATTCGCCTGAAAACATACTACTCCTTTTTCGTATGAAAATGAGTAGCATGACGGACTTCAAACAGAATTCTCAAGTCGGCAACAAGCATAATCCAATGTTATTCTTGTGTTTTCATGTAGTTACGAGAATAAATAGTATTTTTTTGGGACAATAATGATAAAATATAATAAATATAATTGACAGCAAAATTATTATGTGCTATTTTTTTTCTTAATTCATCTGAGAAAAAATAGATACTTATAAAGGTTCTTCATGCTCAATAGTTACACTTATGTTTCAATCCTTGGGAGGCATTCCTCGAACTGTACAGATCCGTCGTCTTCAAAATTCCTCTCATATCAAGTTAGAGAAAACCGATGACACAAGTAATCTGTGTCGGAAACGCTGTTCTTGATCATATTTTTCAACTTCAAATTATTCCAAAATTACCTGTAAAATGTTTTGCTAGTAACTACATCCAAGCAGGTGGTGGGAATGCCGCGACTGCAGCTGTAGCAATAAATCGTGCAGGCGGAAAGGCTGTATTATGGGGGAGAGTTGGTGATGACCATAATGCTGATTTGATCTTGGACGAACTTGAAGAATTTGGGGTAGATGTTAGGGATGTTCTTCGGCAGAAAGGGGTTAAATCTGGTGTTTCATCTGTGATGGTTGATGAAGTTGGCGAACGACTGATCACCAACTACTGTGACTCTAAACTAAGTAGTGATCCTAACTGGCTTCCACTAGAAAGACTAAATGATAGTAAAGCAGTTTTAGTGGACTTTCGATGGCATGAAGGAGCCATAAAATCTCTTAGCAAGGCACGTGAACTGGGTATACCTGGTGTTCTGGATGCGGATTTGACACCTGAGGGACTTAATGAAGATGTGATTAGCTGTGCTACTCACGTGCTTTTTTCACAGCCAGCTTTGCTAGAATTCGCAGAAGGGAAGTCTATAGAAAAAGCGCTTCACTACGCCAGAGGACTGAACCGTGGCTGGGTAGGAGTCACTGAAGGCTCTGAAGGAATTAGCTGGCTAGACAAAGGTACTCTCAGACATTTTCCAGCATACAAAGTAAAAACAGTCGACACTCTAGGGGCAGGTGATGTGTTCCATGGAATCTTCGCTTTGGGTTTGGCGGAAGGTTATACAGAAGAAAACTCAATTTGTTTAGCTAATGCAGGGTCCGCTCTACATTGTTCAAAATCTGGGGGTCGACATTCGATTCCAGATAGATTAGAAATAAACAATTTTCTTATTAAAAATAAATGAATATATCTTCAGGAAAACTGCTAGGTTTGCGGCGGCTCGCTGACAAATCTGGAATTTTTAAAATAGTAGCAGTCGATCAACGTCCACCTATCCAAAATATTATTAAATCAATTCTTGGTGTCGATGAAGCACCATGGGAGGATGTTTCCAAGGTTAAACGTGTTCTCGCAGAATCTCTTGCGGAAGAATCTAGCGCTATTTTGATGGATCCTCTTTTTGCCTGGCCAGCCGCCAGTTCGGTATTACGCAACGACCAAGGACTGATGCTAACTCTGGAACATGCTGAATACGAAGAAACACCTCGTGGAAGGCTTTCAAAAATAATTCCCGAATGGAATGTCTCTAAGATAAAGAGAGCCGGAGCAGACGGAGTGAAACTATTAGCATGGTATCGTCCAGATTCTGGGAAGGAGGTGCTTGAGCATCAGAAGAACTTTGTAAAACAAATAGGGGATGAATGCGTGCGTTATGACATACCTTTCCTTTTAGAACTACTCGTATACCCTTTTCCGGACGAAAGTTTAGAATTTCTGAAGCTTAATAAATCAATGCTGGTACAAGAAAGTGTGAGTGAATTTGCAGACCCTAAATACTCTGTTGATTTGTTTAAACTAGAAAACCCTGTAAATGATTCAGATCTCTTAAGTGAAGATGGACTTAATACAGAATCAATTCAAAAGGTCTTTGACGAATTGGGTCAAATATCGGGACGTCCTTGGGTTATGTTATCGGCTGGTGCAAGTGCTGATAATTTTCGAAAAATCCTGCAATATGCATTTCGAGCAGGTGCCAGCGGATTCCTAGCAGGACGAGCAATTTGGTGGGAGTCGTTCGTTAATAATTTTCCTGAAATAGATCAAATAAGAAAGTCCCTAGAACTTGATGGAGTCAAATATATGCGTGAAATAAATGACCTGAGTACACAACATGCTAACCCATGGACTCGCCATCCACTTTATGATTCAAGTGTACAAATGCAGTATTCTACACGAGATTTCGCAAAACTATACGGCGAATTTTAGATTTCAAGTTATAAATAAAACAATTCTAATTAATAATTTTTAAATGATATCAATGAACAATATGAACCCCGCAGAAACATTGCGTGTTGGTGTTCTTCCATTGGCTCGACCTACATTCGATGTCCCTTATGCCGAACAGATGTGCGCAAATGCATGGAAAGTGATGGAACAGATTCCAGTAGAATGGGTTGGATCAAACAAATTATTGTTTGATGCCAAGTCAGTTGAATCACAACTTTTGAAATTTGATGAAAAACCATTAGACATTATTCTAATATTGCAATTGACTTTCACGGACGCATCAATGACGGTTAAAATAGCCGAGTTATTAGAACTGCCTATGCTCTTTTGGTCATTCCCAGAGGAAAGGACTGGGGGTCGTTTAAGGCTAAATTCTCTATGTGGTGTCAATTTAGCAGCACATGCGTTGGGAAAGTCCGGAATTCAATGCGATTACCTGAATCTCAATCCACAAAATCCTGATTCCAAAAACAATCTTGTTGCCTTGGTACGAGCATTCCAAACATTCAAAAACCTTTCCAGGACTAAAATAGCTGTATTTGGACAACATCCAGATGGTTTCCACACCTGCGCCTTTGACAGTGAAAATTTAAAAAAAATTGCTGGGGTTAATGTCGAGCAAATGGAGCTTCCAGATCTCTTTGAAGAAGCAAAAAATATCACTAGTGAAACAGTTGCTGAAGTTCGGAATGAATTGGATTTAAAAATTAAGGGACTTGCTAAGGTAGAACAAGGACCTCTTGAAAAAAGTATACGTATTTTGTCAGCACTTAGAAGAAAAGCAACAAAAGAGGGTTATCAAGGTTTTTCAGTTCGTTGCTGGCCAGAATTTTTTACGGAATATGGCTGTGCAGCCTGTGGAGCTATGGGAATTCTTAATTCAGAAGGAATTGCTTCAGGATGCGAAGCAGATGTATATGGAACTATAAGTACTCTCATACTTAACTGGCTTGGTGGAGAGCCATCATTCATTGCAGACCTTGTAGACATAGACACCATTGACGATACGGGCGTCTTCTGGCACTGTGGACTAGCCCCGCTCAACATGGCTGACCCAGATGCTCCAATCGAAGCCGGTATTCACTCGAACCGAAAGAAACCTTTAGTCAACGAATTCGCACTTCGACCTGGTGAAGTTACTATATTCCGACTTAGCCAGTCACTTAATATCACGAGGATGGTTATTGGCAGAGGTTTAATGATAAAGGCCCCTAAGAGTTTCTCAGGAACGTCTGGAGTTATTAAATTTGAAAAACCTGCGTCTGATGTTTTGGACACAGTGATAAGTGAAGGACTGGAGCATCACTATGCAATTTCCTACAGCAACGTTGAAAAATCACTACGAATTCTGGCACGTCAATTAAATCTGCCAGTTCTAGAGTTGACGTAAAATGCTGAAACACCTACGCTACGGATTCATCGGTTGCGGTATGATGGGACATGAACATCTCCGTAACTTGGCAATGATAGATGGTGTTGAAGTAACTGCGATCTATGAGCCGGACACAAGAATGCGTTCCGAAAGTGCTCATTTTGCTCCTGATGCGAGGTTCACCGAATCTGAGGAAGAGGTCATTCGTGCCGAAGACGTGGACGCTTTGGTGATTTCAAGCCCGAACTACCTTCACGCAGGACAATTGGAACGTATTTCATTGATTCGTCCGATGCCGATACTTGTTGAAAAGCCAGTTTGCACATCACTGGAACAACTTCGAGCGCTTCAAAGTATGGAGAAGGATTACCCGTCACCAATTTGGGTGGCGATGGAGTACCGCTACATGCCGCCTATCTCTAGGATGATAGATGAAGTTCATTCCGGTAAAACGCTCGGCAAAATAATATCTCTGAGTATAAGAGAGCACCGTTATCCATTTCTAAAGAAAGTTGGAGATTGGAACCGCTTCAATAAAAATACCGGTGGAACTCTTGTTGAGAAATGTTGTCATTTCTTTGATTTGATGTGCTTCATACTGAAGAGCGAACCGATAAGGGTCTATGCTTCAGGTGCTCAGGACTTTAATCATTTGGACGAGGAATACTACGGACTGGTTCCTGATATTTTAGACAACGCCTTCGTTATAGTTGATTTTGCCACTGAACAACGCGCAATGCTTGATTTGAATATGTTCGCCGACGGCTCTTGGTATCAAGAGTCTATCACTGTCATCGGCTCTCAAGCCAAGGTCGAATGTAAAATTCCTGGTCCTACACGCTTTTGGCCCAAGGAGTCGCTAGGAGAATCACCGACACCAAAACTTACTCTCAGTAAGCGTTATCCGAAAGGTCCAATAACACTAGAAGTTCCTGTTGATTCTAAATTATTGGAAGCAGGTGATCATAATGGATCTACTTTCTACCAACATGAACGTTTTGCACAAGTTCTGCGTGGAGGGCAGTCCGTTGAGGTAACACTGAAGGATGGCTTAAAGGCGGTCCTAATAGGACTAGCAGCTCAACACTCTATTGAAACCCGTCAATCTGTTGATCTCACTAGTGGAGAGTATAAAATTTCATAGATCATCCGTTAAAATGAATACAAGATCCCGGATATTGTACCAAACTTATATTATTTCATATTTAAGGTCAATTATTTAAATATGACTACTACTTATGATGAATTTAAAATATATATATCCCTGATATAAAACTTGGAAAGCGTTTCCATTATTAGTTAAATTTCTTATAATAATAAACTATTTTGATTTGACTTTGACGATGACTAAATCTAAAGAAAGCTTATCAATGTCATCGGTGAGTATCAAATTTAATAATTTTTCTCTGATATTTTTTCACAAAAAGCTGTTTTTACCGAATAAATAATCTGAGATTTAATTATATATAATTTTGACATGCATACTAACAAAAGTTAGATTAGATCGAACTTATTTTTTTTGAGATGTGATGCTTTTTAGCAGGATTTTTTAAAGGAAGATTGATAAGACGTATCTTTTAAGTTTAATTATCTTAAATTTTTTTTCATAAATTAGCACAAGAAAGATTTACTGGAATTCCACCAGAAAAACATTCTGGAGTACAAAGAATTCTCGGATTAGAACCAACATACTTTTTTGAGTCGTTTATGGCATCCTCAAATTTAGCCACAGTTTTAAACCCCATTCCTCGCGCAAAACCTGGCTTTTTAGCTCCTACAACATAAACCTGGGAGCACCATTTAAGTGGTACACTGCCTCCAGAAACCATAGACATAGCATGAAATGGGTGATAAGTATAAAAATTTGAATATTTATATAGATAACTATTATCTTTTGAAATTCTTAAAGCTTCGTCAGATTCTAAAAATTCTCTTGAAGAAGAAAAATTTTGTAGGGAGTTATATGTTTCCTCATATGAAGGGAACCAATCTTTATTGAACCATCCATCACACCATGCAAGCGCAATTACTACAGGGTCTGGACGCAATGCCTTAGCACATCTAGTATACTGTGCTCCGATCCCAAGACTCATTAAAATTGGATTTGTTCCCATTCCAGGTCCATAGTGGAAATCCCTAGGCAATCCCATAACTAAAATATCTGCCGGTTCATTTAAATCTTTAATAACGATATTTGATCGTTGACTTGCTAAAGGCCAAGTATTTTTCTCTACTTCAGATGTAATTCCAGCTTTTACTGAAAGGACTTCGCTTTTTTGACCAATTACAGCATCTAAAGTAAAAAATACTTTACCTGTTTTATTTTCTATATTTTCACCAATAGATTTGAACTGTCTTCGCATATGTGAATGAGGGGTACCCCCCAACCAATCCTTTCTATGCATAGTTTTAGGTCCATGATGACTTTCAATGGATTTACGCCCAGCCAATCCTGTGACGAGCATTTTATAACCACCAGAATACCCTCCATAAGGATTTGCCGCACAATGTCCTATCAAAATAGGAATATCTACATTTGATACAAATTTATTCGTTTGTACTGAGTTACCCATCTCGTCAAGCCCTAAATCTAATAAGTCTGGATCTTCGGCATCGTGATTAATAATTCGACTTGGCCAAAATTGATTAACGATATCTGATCCAAGATACCATAACCATTCTTCATAGGTATTACGACGATGGAGACCTTGAGCACATATAAGAGTAATATCTTCTATTTTGCATCCGCCTGATAATAGCTCACTTATGACTAAGGGTATACAAACCTTCCTATGAGCTAAAGAATGTGCACCTCCTTTAACTCGATCCGGAAATACTATAGCAGCTGTTTTACCTTGCCCAGCTAAGTCTTTTAAAGGTGAGATACCTAAAGGTTCTTGAAGAGCTTTTTTTGTAGCAATTACTGGATCGATTGTTGGTGGATCCTGGTATGTTTGTCCATATCGAACTACAATTGCAGAATCTGGCAATTCAATAGACAGCTTTGATAATCCATAATCTAAATCAATTTCTTGCATATATTTTCAAAGAATAAAATTTCTAAAATATAATAAATAGTTAACTTTTTTTATCTAGTAACTTTATAATTGCAGATGTATCTTCATTACCAAACCCTTCACTTATAGCAATTTCATTTAATTCCTGAACACTCTCACTTATTTTAAGGCGCATTTCTGATTTCAGAGCCATTTCAATTCCTAGTCCTACATCTTTATGCAGATTATTAATAGAAAAAACTGGTGAAAAATCATTTTCAATAATTTTTGGTGCAATCTCATTAAATAATTTACTAACTGTTGCAGCTCCACTTTTTGAGATAGTTTCAAAGAACAAGTTCGGATCTATTGACTGACGTTTGCATAATGAGAAAACTTCACATGTAATGGAATTAATTGCTCCAATCATTAAATTATTGAGTAGTTTAATAGTATTTCCAGTTCCCAGGGAACCAACAGGAATAATATTCGCGGCAAAGGACTCAAGGACATGTCTAACAGATTCTATAGTTTTTTTGTCACCACCAATAGGCAGAGTCCATTTCCCTACAGCACTGGGTCGTCCTAAAATTGGACTATCTAAATAGCTAACACCTAGTGCTTTTGCCTTTATTCCATTTATCTGCGTTGTTTCTGCATCAACAGTGCTTGTATCAATTATAACAGAACTTTTTGATGCAGTTGACAGAATTGAATTTTTATCATTACTTACAACATCTAATACAATTCCTGGACTAGGAAGAGATAATATGATTATTTTTGAATTTAAGGCAACTTCTCCTGGGGATGTACATGGAGTATAACCAATTTTTTGTGCTTTAGAAGCTTCACTATTACTTTTATCATAAACGAGGACTCCATATCCTGATCTGTGCAAGCTCTTAGCAATCGCTTTCCCCATTACACCAAAACCTATCACACCTATTTTTTCCATACTTTTAAATCTTATTTATGAATATAAAAAGAATTTAAGCAAAACCCAATAATCTAGGTAGAGTCATTGAAATAGCTTCAACATATGTTATCAGGAAAATAACAATTATTTCTACTATAAGGAAGGGGGCCATTTCCCAGGCTATAGCTTCTACAGATTCGTCAGAAAGTCCTGCTGCAACAAAAAGTATTAAGCCCATAGGTGGTGTAGCTAGTCCAACAGTTACATTTACGCACATTATTATAGCAAAATGTAAAGGATCAACTCCCAGTGCAACAAATGTTGGTCCTAAAACTGGGCCTAAAATCAGTATGGCTGGTCCAGCATCTAAGAACATTCCTACAAAAAATAATAGGAGATTTAGCAAAAATAATAATACTAATGGATTTTCACTTAGTGAATTCATAATTTCCATTGCTTTAGGCGCTGTACCAGTCAAAGAAACTAATGTTGCAAAAGCAGTAGAGGCTCCCACTAAGAATAAAATCATTCCTGAAGACAAGGCAGCATTAAATAACACCTTTGGCATATCTTTAAATTTTATAGTTCTTAATACAAAGATACTTATGAAAATTGCATAACCACATGCTATAGCTGCAGCCTCAGTTGGAGTAAATATTCCAGCTAGTATCCCTCCTAAAATAATGATAGGGGTTAATAATGGCAGAGCTGCACCTTTAAAGGAAATGGCTACCTCATTTATTGATGCCCTTTTACTTGCTACAGGATAATTTCTTTTTTTAGACAAATAAACCACCATAGCCATTAAACCAAATCCAACTAAAAGGCCAGGAACTAATCCCGCAGCAAATAAACCAGCTACAGATACATTCATTACGAATGCATAAATTATCATGATACCGCTTGGAGGAATTATTGGACCTATTACGGAAGAAGCTGCAGTCACAGCCGCCGCAAACTTTTTTGTATAACCATTCTTTTCCATGGCGGGAATCATCATTGATCCAATCGCTGAAGTATCAGCAACAGCGGAACCGCTTAATCCAGCAAAAAGAATGCTTGTTAAAATATTAACATGAGCTAATCCTCCACGCAAATGACCAATCAATGAATGAGAAAAATTTACCAAGCGTTCTGTTATACCGCCGCGATTCATTACCTCACCTGCTAAAATAAAATATGGTATTGCCATTAATGGGAAACTGTCCATACCGTTGTACATTCTCATTACTAACATCGGGAACATCGATTCTTGGCCATCCATAAATAAGCTTATTCCAGGAGCTATCATCAATGCGAACGCGATAGGTATACCAAAAATCATTAAAACTAATAATAACCAAAAAAATGCAAAAGACATCTTATCCTTTCAAAATTAATTAAATATTTTTTTAAATAGATTTATTAATAATTCGACTGAAACTAAAAACATAAACATAAAACTTATTGGGAGAATTAAATATACATATCCAATTTGAAGATCAAATGACATAGCTCTTGATCCCATACCAGATTTTACAAAATTTAATGAATGATAGAAAAAATTAAGTATGAAAACCAAAATTATAATATGAATACAAATATGTGTAAAATTTAATAGCTTTTTGCTAAATCTTTTTAATAATATCTCTAATGAAACATTAGAGCCAATTCTATAAGATACAGGTAATACACAGAAAGTCATCCATAGCATCATACATCTAGCAACTTCTTCAGACCAATACGGTGTGTCGTTAATAACATATCTAAAAAAGACCATGTAAAGTATTACAAATGTCATTAGACCTATTAAAATACTAGCTATAATAGATGCTATCTTCTGTAGATAATCATTAGTTTTTATTAAATATTCTTCAAATATATTAAATATTATCATTTCATCTCAATTAATTTTAACGAGTTGTTAAAAATATCATCAACATCCATGTTATATTTCCTTAATAGATAATCAGTTGAGGCTCCTTGAGCAAATATATCCTGTAGTCCTATTTTTTTAAATAAAACATTTACCTGATTTTCAGTAAGATAATTATTTATTGCATCCCCTAACCCTCCAATTACGGAATGATTTTCTGCAGTTAGTACACATCCACATTCCTTTGCAATATCACATATAGCATGATCATTTATTGGTTTTAATGTACTTACGTTTACGACAGTTATATTTACACCTATTGATTCAAGTCTATTTGCTGCTTCAATTGCTTTGTTAACCATAAGACCACATGCAAATATAGCTAGATCTTTTCCATGCTGTAGTAATACGTCAACCTTTCCAATATTAAGAGGTTTTAGATCACTATTTGAATTAATTATTTTGTTAGCCCTATTTAAACGCATGTAAACAGGTCCAGAATATTCATATATTGCCTGTGTTGCAGATTCAATTTGCTCTGGTCCAGAAGGTTCAATTATACACATGTTAGGTAAAGCACGCATTAATGCAATATCATCAATTGCTTGATGAGATACTCCCAACATCGTTGTAACTCCTGGCAAAAAACCAATTAGTTTAACATTAGTCTTTGGATATGAAATCTGCATTGCTACTTGATCATAAGCTCTCCTTGTTATGAATACACAAAAGGAGTGAACAAAAGGTATATCCCCCATTCTGGACATTCCTGAAGATAAACCTATCATGTTTGCTTCAGATATTCCTGTATTATAAAAACGGTCTTGAAATTCATTTTTAAAAATATCAGTTTCTGTAGGTGGTGCAACGTCTGCACATAAAGCTACAACATTTTTGTCAGATCGAGCAATTTTACAAAGTGCTTCGCCATAATACTTAGGAATCTCTTTATCTTGGTTGTTATTTGTAAAATCATCTAGATGATGTTTAGATTTTTTCATAATATTATATTAATGTTTTTAAGGCTTTATTAGCTACATCTTTAGGGAAAAATAGATTATGGCTTAATTGTCCTTCTAAAAAAGAGACACCTTTACCAACAAGAGTTTTTGCTATAATTACAGTTGGTTTGTCGGTACATTCTTTAGCATTTTGAAATGAAGATAGGAGTTCAATAATATCATTGCCATTACAATTAATTGTATTCCATCCAAAGGAAATAAATTTATCTTTCAGAGGCTCTAAACCAATCACTTTATTTACATCTCCCTCAACTTGCATTCCATTATAATCAACAATTAGACATAAATTTGATATTTTCCATGAAGCAGCAGACAAAATAGCCTCCCAAGTTTGTCCTTCTTGAAGTTCACCGTCTCCAAGAATAACGTAAAATCTGGATTTCGATTTTTTTCTTATCGCCGATAATGCCATACCTTGGGCAACAGACAAACCCTGTCCTAATGAACCACATGTCGCCTCAACATATTTGCCAAGTCTCTCAGAAACATTAATTTCGAGAACCGATCCATCTTCACAATAAGTCTTTAAATCACTTATAGGGATCAATCCTCTTTCCGCTAAACATGCATGAAACAAAGCCGAGTTGTGGGCTGTTGATAAAATAAAACGGTCACGCTCAAAATGATCTGACCCATCACTATCTAAAGTTAGTTCATTAAAAAATAGAACCGAAAAAAGATCACTTGCACCTAGACCTTGCTGAACATAACCTTGTCCATGCATGGCAACCATTTCAATTACGTGTTTCCTTAGATTGAATGCCTTTTGCTTTAAATGATTTACAATTTCTGAATTCATTTTGTTTTTAAAAATATAATTTTATGCATAGATGGGATCAATCCTCCTATTAATACTACTGAAATCGCTATTACATCATTAATAAATAGTGCTTCATTCAAGATATAATAAGATAATATTGCACCTAACGGTGGTATAAATACTGAGTAAAATGATACCCATGCTACGGGTATCTTTGATAATGCAAAATTATAAAGAGTAAAGTTAAGAGCTGTAGCAAATATAGTTAAATAGACAAATGAAGGTTGAACCAGTATTTCCAAGATATTTTCAAAATGAATTATTTCAAGTTCATGCTGGTCAAACATTAAATATATAAATAAAATTAAAGAAGAAGTTATTGTTGCACCAAAAACTTGACCTAGTGCCATATCTATTGGTTTAGAATGTTTAAGATTAAAACCTCTGCCTAAAATATGTCCAATTATAGAACAACAAACACCTCCAAGAGCAATGATATTTCCATCTATATTTGATGACCCGTAAGAAGTTCTCATTTGTATTAAGAAAAAAGAACCAATCAAAGCTATAGATAAACCTAAATAGAGAATAGGTGATATTATTTCTGATAAAAATATTTTCCCAAAAACCGGAGTTAGTAATGGAATGAGACTCCAAAATATAATTATACTTATCGCATCAGTTTTTGTTGATGCTATCATAAACAAACTAAAAGCCATCCCAGGAGCTACTAAACCAAATATAATTCCTGAATAAAAGACGTTTAGGTCTAATTTTTTATTGCTTAATATGATGAACAAATAAATTATAATTGTACCTATACTCATTTGAAGTGGTACAATTAAAAGCGGGGAGTTATCTTTTGTTATAATTTTAGAAACGACCAATGCTCCTGTCCATAACATTATGGAGGTAATTTGCGAAACATGAGCAAAATATTCAATATATTTCAATATAGTAGTAAATTAAGATTTAACTATTAATTATGCCCCCATCAACATTTATGATTTGTCCATTTATGTAGCTTGATGCTATTGAAAGAAGAAATACTATCACCGAAGCAACTTCCACTGGCTGTCCAAATCTTTTTTGTGGAATTTGTTTTAATAAATCATCTCCTCTTTCTTTAATAATATCTTTTGGCATTTTAGTGTTTATAATTCCTGGTGCAAGTCCATTCACTAGGATATTAGGAGCTAGTTTTCTTGAATAAGCTCTCACAAGCCCTGTAATCCCTCCCTTTGAAGCAGTGTATGGTATATGGTCAAATGCACCTCTTCGGTAGGCTAGTGACGATATCAATACGATTCTTCCTATATCAGTTTTGTCAAATTTTGGTATTAATGCTTCGATTAGATTGTATCCATTTGTTAAATTATGTTGTATGGCCCTTTCCCAAATAGTATTTTTGTCTAAAGCATCTTGATCCGATTCTAATATTCCAGCTAAATGGATAAAACCATTAATTGGTTTTTTTATTGAAAGTAGTAATTCAGTATAATCTTTTTTATTTTCAAAATTAAAATTGAAGCAAGTTATCTTATTATCAGCATATTTTTTTTCCAATATTTTTAGAGAAGAATTATCCGAATCAATTAATATTAGATTTGCTCCTTCTTCAACTAATAATTCTACTAATTCAGTTCCTATCCCTCCAGAAGCTCCAGTTATTACGTAATTTTTACTAGCTAATTCTTTTTTTCCCATACTTTTAACATTAATTATAATATTAAGGGTATATCTAAAAACTATTTTTCAGTTAGAATATCTTGTTAATCTGTTGTATTAAGGTACAACATATTATGTGTAATAAATAATAATATCAACAACTAATATGAACATATAGAGGTGCCATGATGGGTTTTTCTGATTTCGAATTTAAGATGGATGACATTAAGAAACATCAACCGCCTTTCCGAAAACTCAATAAGGTAATAGATTGGGAGATCTTTCGTCCCAATTAGAATCAGAATTATTGCACAAAAGCAAAGTGAAAGGTGGTCGCCCACCATTTGATAAATTGCTGATGTTTAAGATCATTATATTACAACGCTATTTTAAAATATCTGATGATAAAACAGAGTTTCAAATAAAAGATCGACTCTCTTTTATGGATTTCTTGAATTTAGAACTATCAGACAAAATACCTAATGCAAAGACGATCTTGTTTTTTAAAGATCAACTGTGTAAAAAGGGACTCACGGAGAAACTCTTTGATTTATTCACAATAAATCTCAACTCCAAAGGTATCATAGCCAAAGAAGGCTCCATGGTTGATGCCTCATTTGTTGATGTACCCAAACAGTGAAACAACAGAGAAGACAACGCAATTATCAAAAAAGGAGCAGTCCCCATTAGTTTAGCTAAAAACAAAAATAAACTAGCACAAAAAGATACTGATGCTTGATGGATAATTAAAAATAATGAGAGGCATTTTGGCTACAAGAATCACATAAACGCAGACAAGAAAACCAAGCTCATAAACAACTATTCCGTTACCAATGCCAGTACTCACGATTCAGTAGAACTAGAAAATCTAGTCAACGAAACAGATAACATCCTCTATGCAGATAGCGCCTATCGTTCAGAGCATATTGAAACACACTTAAAAGAAATCAGATGTACTCAGAAATACACGAAAAAGCATATCGTAATAAACCACTCTCAGTAAATCAGGGAAAAAACAATGCTGGTAAATCCAAAATCAGAGGTAGAGTTGAACATATATTTGGTTTTATGACAAACTCAATGAATGATGCTCTACACTTGAGTCAAATTGGGCAGCAGAGAATTGCTACTACAATTGGTTTTGTTAATCTTACCTACAACCTATTCAAATTTGAACAACTGATGAGGCTAAATAAAGCATGAAATCATTGTTAAATGATTGTTTTATTCAGAAAATATAACAAAAATTTTTTGGCACTAACAAAATACACCGTTTCACTCAATCTTGAAATTGAATATCGATATATTCGAAAACAAAATTCATAATACTCAAAAAAACACTCATAACTTCATCGTAAAACCAGACATAAATTGATTAAAATCTGGTAATTAGAGGTTCCCTTAAGTAATCTGGACTCATACAGAACCCAGATTACTTTAACAATAGGCTGTTTAAAAATTATAAGCTTGCACTGGCAGCATCAATTTTTGCTTCACAAACTTTTGTTTCAGCCAAAACTTTATTTAGCCATTCAGGTCCAAATTGATTTTCATACCACTGATACATTCCTTTTGTGGCATCTACAAACATTTGCTTCTGTTTGGGTGTTGGTTTATAAACTGTTCCTCCTGCCTTTTTAAACTCTTGATAAGCAGCAATGGCACCAGATTTAGGACTTTGTCGAGTTTCCCACATCATGTGATAGAAGCCATCATTTACAATAACCTTATCTTCATGGGATAGCTCATTCCAAAAGTCATTATTCATCCACCAAAAAGCTGCCATATATGCATGCCCGTCTAAAGTTGCATAACGCAGATGTTCATGGAACTTCATGCTTACAATGTCAGTGATTCCATTCTTTGTACCTTCTACAACACCTGTAGCTAATGAAGTATAAACTTCAGGCCATGATATTGGAGTAGGATTACCACCTAGCATTTTTACCATTTCCTTCTGAATATCAGCAGGTATTGTTCTGATTTTTTGGCCGGCAATATCAGATGGCTCTTTGATCTGTGTTTTAGTAGTCATGAAGTTTCTCCAACCGCCTGTGTTACCAACCATCATCAATCTCAGCTTAGGATGTTTATCGTTAACGGCTTTTCTTAAATCTGCTAGGAAAGGTCCGTCAAAGAAACATTCTGCGACTCTATCGTCACGGAGAATATATGGTAGATCTAATACTTGAGCAGGTGGGAAAATTAAGCCAAACCCTCCTATAGTTGAAATTGTCACCTGAAAAGTATTAGCTTGAACTCCCTGGAAACACTCAACGAACTTTGAACATAATTGTGCTGAGTGGTAAATCTCAACCTTAATATTACCATTTGATGATGCTTCCACATAATCCTTAAAAACTAAAGATCCATGCATATCCTCATCAGATTGCGAACCCATGAAAGCGATCTTTATTGTTTTAGTTTCAGCTGAAACTAAATTTGGATATACCAATAATAGCATTAAAGGTATAAATAATAATTTTCTTATTAACATATATTACTCCACTTTATGGTTTGAATCTCTCGCAAGTTCAAAAACTTTTTAAGAAATCCCATTACTCATTTGAATGAATTTTCAAATGAAATTTAAAATAACTGTTGAACCTTTTTTTGTCAAGAAGAAAATATTTCCCTTAGTAAATATTATGTCATTCTAGAATATAAATGGTGATCATCACCAAAATAATAATAGAAATGAATTTTATAATATGCTTTTTAATTAAAATGAATAACCATATTGAAATATTATGATTATGGGGTTGGAAGTGTAAAGATGAGGTGTAAAGATGAGGTGGAAATATTATTATTACATTCTGAAATGACTATGGCTCTAGCTAGAGATATGACTTTTATTCATCTTATTAATTATATTCTAATTCCAGGGCCAGTTAACACAGGTTGAAATTTCAGGAAAGAGAACGATATCCCCACTTCCTTTCATAACCATAGTCGTAATTTCAAAATTTTTAAGATGTTCTCCTGCTAATTTGAGAGTTTCCCCAGACACACCCACATCATCCACAAGAAGTATTTTCTTCACATTTCTAGGAATTTTTATATCCCTTAACAGCATGGGAACTTCATATCGCGGCTTATTATTGTCATCACGATAATTTATTTTTATTATTAATAGTGGTATTTCTAATATCCAGGCAATTAGACTGGCTGGAACTTTACCCCCTTCAGCAATTCCTACAATTAAATCTACATTAGGTAGATCTATAGAGTTTAATCTATTTTTTATCTCCAATAATTCTAAATCTACTTTATTACCTGACATTCTTTCTAACTCTAAGAAGATAAATGGCTATCAGGGTCATTATCACTAATCCAGGTAACCCTACCAATGAGGAAGAGACAAAGTAATCCAAAGCATTACCCGCGTAGATTTGAAAAGGAAGGTAGAGAATACAAATTAGAGAAAATAATTTAGCTATTGAAAAAGATAAAAGAACATGAATTATTGCAGGCACGCTATTCTTTTTTAATACTATGCTTGCAAAAGTAAAGACTACAAGCTCAATAGCTAGGATTAAAAAAATATCTGAAGCTGGCTTTGCTGTTATTGAATAATTTATTAATGGCGCACACAAAGCTGCCAAAAGTCCCACATGAGGTCGATAAAGCAAACTAGCAATCAGTGGAGCGAAAAACATAGGTAATATTCTTGCGCCTAAAGGAGTAGAATCGAAAGTTGGCAGAAGGTGAAATAAAACAGGGAGACCCATAGTTAGAGCTAAAACAATAGCGAATGCGGGAATCTGAAATGGTCTTAAGACTTTTAATGAAATTGCAGTCATGATTAAATATATTGCGTTAAGATTACATTGAAAAGTTTTAAACGTTAATTGACAGAATCAATTTTAATATAAAACCTTAAAAATATCCTAGGATCAGTACATTATATGATTCCTGAAAAAAAGGAAAGTATAATTTTTAAAGTTTACTGCAACGTTATAATTTCTAATGTGTCAATATATAATAATAAAATGCCCCCAATTTTTATGAAGTATGTAGAACTAAAATATTAATGAATCTTTCTCTAGTGTGGGTAAGATGCAATCCTATCTATATCATTTAAAATGTACAGTGAGTGCTAAAATAACTTTAACCATTTCAATGTAAAGGTTAAGTAGTAAGATCGTTATACAATAATCATCATTCTAGACTTATTATTAATTTTTTTAATAATGTGTATGTAACTTAAAATTAGTTATTATTTCAAATTCTTAGTGTCAAAGTTGATTTTATCAGGTTTTCCAGGCTTCGATCTCCCGCCGATAACTAGGGGAATCACTAGTTCGCTGAAATTTCAAAAAATATTACCATCTTAATTATTATAATAATATTTCATTCTCTCAAAAGTGTTTCCTGACCTTTCCAGACCAGTTGCTCATTGATTAAATTTAAGTTATTAAAATATTATAATGATTATATCGTTAAACCTCATTTTATTCCCTTGTAAAAACATATTGAGTGTGTTGGTTATACTGTTCTTCTGGCCGCAGAATTGCTTGTGGAAATAGTGGTTGGTTGATCGAATCGGGCCAAATTTGAGGCTCCATTGCAATGCCACAATTCGCACTCATCTTTATTTTATCAAGCCCCGGAACAGGACAATTTATCTTAGCACCTGTATATATTTGAAGCCCTGGTTCTGTAGTATTTATATGCATAAACACTCCCGATTCAGGACTGTAAAGTGAAGCTATTTGACGTAATTGCATAATTTTTTGGGAAAGGCAAAAATTATGGTCGAGATTCATAAAGGTTTCTAGATCCTGCTTATTATGTTTTGTATCGGCAATAATTTTTTCTGACCGAAAATCGAAATTAGTGTTTGCTACGGGCTTGACTAAGCCAGTTGGGATCAGCTCTTTGTCAACTGGGTTATAATGATCTGCTAAAACCCGTAATCGATGACTTAAAATCGATCCTGTGCCATTGAGATTAAAATAACTATGGTGAGCTAGGTTGCACAAGGTAACCTTGTCAGTAAAAGCTTCCATAGTTATATCTAGAGTGCCAACTGGCATTAAACTGTAAGTCACTTTAGTTTTTAAATTACCAGGGAAACCCATATGACCATCAGGGACATTAATGGATAAAGTGACTGCTGTATTACTAGTGCTCTCAATCTGCCACAAACACTTACCCATACTCATAGAGCCTCCATGAAGACAATGTTTTTCTAAAAAGTTAAGATCCAGTTGAAATGACTGCCCATCCAGCTCTATCTTACCTTTATTAATACGATTGGCGCAGCGGCCAGCAATTGCACCAAAATAAGGAGAATGTTTTAAATAGTCAGCTAGCTTTTCATAGCCAAGTACCAAAGATGGCATATGTCCTTCTAACCTCAAATCTTGAACAATAGCCCCATAGTTCAAAATATTGACTGTCAATCCATGACCAGATAAAATTATACGATGAACTGCGCGACCATCCGGTAAGTGTCCAAAAGGCTTAATATTCACTTGTAATACTCAAATATTTTTCAGCTATTTCGGCTATAATAGATAATTTATCTTCAAATTGTATTTCCATAATTGTAACTCTTTAGAGGGTGTACATGAAAATTTCATTAATAATCACATTACTCAGAATCAACAGAGAAAGTGTGCTATTTTAACAACCACACCTGACTTAGCTTTTATCATGCAGTCACACTCAACAGTGCCCAGTACAAACTACATACAAGTGCCTATTTAATTTAAATAATCATGTGATAGGATAATCAAAATATGGTCAAGAATAAATTTCAGAATTACAACGACTCTTTTGGTTTATTTCAGATATGTATTTTCCAGAGACAGTAATTTTAAATCATCCATCTTAAGTATTCGGCTGTGGGAATAAGAGTATAAGTTTTCTTTCTAGCGGGCAATGACTAGGTCTTCAAAAGATAATATAGTTGATTTTAAAAAATTGTCCAATTACAACGGAATTTTAGATCGAACGCACACCCTCTTAAATAGATAAATCACACTTGCTATTGTCTGATATTTAGATATATTCTATATCAGCAGAAAAGAAAAACCTCTTCAGATTCACCCAACAGCCTCAACTAGAATAGAAGTAGTATGAAATACTTTTCTGTTACTGTAAGCAAAACATTATTTTTCATTTTTTAATAAATACAATAATTATTGTCACAATTACAGGAATGGTTATTTTTTCATTTTTGGGATTATCTGGTCAAATCAATTTTAATTCAGAGCGTTCAACTTATTAAAGTACACTTGACGCCATCAGGATTGAGCAACCTAAACTGAAGAGTCATGTTCAATTTCTTTCTTTGAATGTGTCTAATCAAACAGTCAAAGAAGGACTGGGGAAAAATAATTTCTTCAAACGTCTCTATTAAAAGGTAAGATAGTATCTTGAATGCACTATTTCTGCAATATTTCTTTGTAACTCCTCAGTTATTTCATTCGCAGACTATTTGTGGAGCTTACAAGCCTGATTTCGGAGTGTATGCATATCTTTGTATCCAGAATTTTTTTGCATAGTCCAAGTGAATTCCAGAGGCCACTTACTCTTCAACGAACACCTGCCTTTGATTAGTTAAATTATTACTTACCTTAATTTTACCATTGGATTTAGTTGTTCAAAGTTTATAAACCGAATTTCTCCCAGGTGTAGTTTGATTGGATGATATATGAAGTTCTTGATACCCGAATGATGATTTAAACGGCTTCTAAAGAAAAATTGCTAAATTAGCCTTAAATATTGTTCTGATTAGCAATTATGCGCAATAAAAAATAATTTAACTTCGCTTACACTAAGTATCACGTAAAATTCAGCGAAACAATTGATGGTTCAGGTACTGCGACTGAAATTTGAATCATTTAGTTTATATTGGTAACTATTTAGTCTTATTCCTAAACAATTTATGTGTAATATAATTTGATTAAAACATAATCATGAATTATGTTTTAATAGTCAGTAAGTGCTACTCAGGTAACAATCTTAATAACCATTTTATAATAAATAATAGATGTATGGGATTTGTCGGTTTATGAAATCAAAAGTGTTACATGAAAAGTCCATTGATAAAAAAAATTGAATTCACACTTTTTGAAGTGAGAATTCAATCTATTGCCGCTGACCCTTCTGGATTCAGTGTCTGGTATGAACCAGGCCCGGGTACCCCCCAGAAGCGTTTTTCCGTCAAAATATACAGTGATGACGGTCATGTTGGAGAATATGTTCCACCTCGTTCAAGGGCTGATGTAATAATGCCGGCAGCAGTAGCATTGGCAAATTTTCTAGTGGGGGAACCTGTTCTTGAGCGTGAGAGTCATTACCGAAAGATGCGCAGCATCACGAAGCACGTGGGGGATGCGGGTATTGGTGCATTGGACATTGCCTTATGGGACTTGGGAGGTAAGATAACAGGGCAATCGGTGGCACAGATGTTAGGAGGTTCACGATGGAAACTTCCAGCTTATGCCAGCACTCTCCAAGGTGATGAGCAACCCAAGGGGCTAAGCAGTCCTGAAGCTTATGCTGACTTTGCAGAGCAATGCCTCGAGCTAGGCTATAAAGGTTTCAAGATGCATGGGTGGAAAGAAGGTAATCCCAATAGGGAGGAATCGATGATCCGTGCCGTTGCTGAACGAATAGGCAAACGAATAGACGTCATGTATGACGCAGCCTGTCACCTCAAAACCTTAACGGATGCAATCAGGATCGGACATGTTTGTGACGAACATAAAATCCTCTGGTTTGAAGATCCATATGCGGACGGAGGACTAACTATTCGAGGAAATAAGGCTCTAAAGGAAATTATCAGGACACCAGTTATGATTGGAGAACATGTGAGAAATCCGGAAATTCATACCCAACTAGTGGTTTCAGGAGCCACCGACTTTGGTCGAGTAGACCCAGATTATGATGGTGGCATCACAGGAAGCTACAAGGCGGCACTTGCTGCAGAAGCACTAGGAATTGATGTAGAGGTACATTCTTGTGGACCTGCTATGCGTCATTTGATGGCTGCACTTTCTAGAAGTAACTTTTATGAAATCAACCTTGTTCACCCTTGTGCCCCAAATCCATGGCAGTTGCCCGTCTATATAGATGGATATTCAGATGAACTCGACTGTATTGATCATGAGGGATTTGTTGAGGTCCCCAATGGTCATGGTCTTGGAGTAGAATATGATTGGGAGATGATTGAGAAAAATAACTTGGTAAAGATATTGATTGAATAAATCCTAAATAATGATAATTTTGCCAGACAGTAATCTAATATATAGCTTTCAGAACGATTCTTCCTCGGCGCAAGACTCCAAAGCCTATCATCACATTTCTCTTGTAGTATATTCCTATACACTCGTGACATCTCAGTAATTAAGTACTTCCGCTACTTGCCTTTGATTAGTCAAGTTAGTAATTTGGATGTTTCAAATTGAATATTAACTATCTTCCAATGTGGAAATTTGAAATTTTTAACCTCGCTTGCCAAGAGTCGCTTCTTTTTTTATTCCTTTGATTGTGAACTTCAAAAACACAGTAAGTTGCAACACTTAGCATTACGATTAGTCCTCCAAATAATGTCATTTTTGTAATAATTTCATCTAAAAATATCCAAACCCATAATGGACCAAGTGAATACTCTACAAGTGTAAATAAAGTTACTTCTGAGGCATAGAGAAATCTAGTTGAGAAAATTAAAGCAATATTCATAAAACCGTTTAATGCTGCGCCCCAGAAAAAGGACAATAAAATTTCTTGCATTGGAATGTCAACATTTCCTTGAGTTACAACAAAAGAGACAATTATTATTATCATACCTGAAATCAGACTCGTTGGAATCATGTCAACTTTATTATATTTTCTCATTATAATAATAAAACCTGAAAAACAAATAGCAGATCCTAATGCCATTAAGCTCCCATTATAAGAACCACTTGTTTCCAAACCATCTTTTATCATTATAAATATTCCAATTATTGCAAATAGCATTGTTAATATAGTTCTCAATGATATTTTCTCTTTTAAAATAATTAATGCTAAAATTGCTGTAATAAAGGGTATTGAACTTAAAGTAAACAGTGTGTTGGCGATTGTTGTTTTAGAAAAAGAAAAAACAACTAAGAGATTAGAAATCGAATGAAGAACTCCAATGAAAATACCCGGTAATCCAATTTTTTTAATTTTTACTACAATTGCAGATTTATATTTAAATGAAAGAATTATCGTAATTGAAAATACAAATCCCAATGCTCTAAAAAAAAGAATTTGCCAAACATCTCCATAATTTATATTTCGCATTATCAAACCCTGAAAACTAATACCCACACAAGCAGTTGCTAAAAATAAAAAGGATAAATTTCGATTTGAAATTAATAGTTTCATTTTTTATTTGTGGATAAAATATTAATTATTTAATTTTCAGGGGGTCTATCTTAATTTTGCAGATTTAACAAAGAGTATTTTACTCCATCTGAAAATCTTATAAGACCTAAACTATGAGAATTCCAATTATAAACATCACCTTCATACTTTGCTTGGATATCTTTATCACCTAACTCTCTCCACTGAATACCGGAGTCAGTTTCCCATTTATATATATTTCCTTTTTTTTTAGAATCACCATTCAGAGGAGAAGAAAGAATAAGTATTGAGAGGATGATGAGAAGGTGTTTCATAGATTATTGGTGTTTCTCACAAATTTCCTTATACATAGATTCTATTAAGGAATTTGGTTGGAGATTCAACCACTCATCTGGTGGAGTCATATCCGTTGTCATTTCCCCTTCACCCAGCGATTTATTATAGAACTGTAATTTTAACCACTTATATCGTAAAATTGAACAGTCTAATTCAATATATGTGGTTGTTGATAAATCCCCACTTCCAGTTGGTTTTATATAATCTGTTAACTCCCAAAAATAGATAAACTTTCCATTTTTTCTTATTCTATCTTTGTCATAATAATATTTATTACCATATACACTCTCTGTAACAAAATTCCAATCACCCCAACTTGTGGTTGAGAATAGGAATGTGAAGGTTATAACTAATAGTATTGTTATCTTTTTCATTATGTTCCCTATACGTGGTTTAAAAGAACCCAATATATAACATCAATCGGTTTGTTTTACAAGAAATGGAGATTATACTTGGAAGGTGTTTGACTATTGGCGCCATCTGACGAAGCATAAATGTTTCTAACTACTTTATGTATGATGAGAGGCCCCAGCACGCTCCCCCCCACCCCTCAGAGCTCCTGCATGCAAACCAAGACGGTGTACAGCACCTCATCAGTAACCTGACTCGCCCTAGTGTTCTCCCCCGGTGTGTCAATCCATCCGACCAAGAGCCTTTAAACCTGCATAGAGCGCCTCGTCGGCAACGATACTCATCGGAAGTCGCTCTTCTTCTGCGGTGCTCTTGATAACCTTAACTATATCCGGGTGCAGAGTGAAAGTAATCTTGCTCCTGTTATTGCGCCAGACTTGTCGTGTGAGTTTTTTTTGACTTTCCATTTAACCTCCAAAAATCAACATTTATTAACATTTCGTTGAAGACAAATGAACAGATAATTGAACTGAACATTTACCATAGAATAAGTCTACCCATTGTATTTACTTGGTAAACTAGGTACATCCAGCAGGCTGAAGTATTCGGCTCTTTCTCGGGTCATACCACCATCATATTCCCGTATTGCGGCACGCTCGTCCCTTAGGAACTGAAGTTCCAGAATGTCCTCTTTCTGCTGAAGGTGACTAATTTGGCTAAATTCAGTGGGATCAGTGTTCTGAAAATTAGCCGATTTAGCCGATTTAGCCAGGGTTGAGGCTTCCTCTTGATAGCGTATCCTCAACTCCTTCAAGCTCGCCATCAACTTTTCTTAATTGAAGGATGGAGCAGGATAACTTTTCTGTTCTTACAGTTTCTGATTTGTATCCATCCATAGTTGCAAAGGATTTCTACCGCTGCGTCTCGTTCCTTCTTGCTTCTAATACACCGAGGGCCAATCTGCAATAGGTCACTTAATTTCAATGGCTCTTTGTCGTCCTGTTTCAGTTTCTTTAACCAATCCAGCAGATTCGCTGCATTGCGCTGTACCTTCGAGGTGGCCATTTCTCCCACAAGTCCAAGGCTTTCTTCAAGGAACCACTTGGCTACATCGATTCCCATTTTCATGGTTTTCACATCTATTTCTTTTGGATTTTCATTACCAAATAATGTAAAGACACCGGCTATCCTTGCTGCCTGTTCAGCAATCTTTGAAGCTGTAGCAGTGTGGAATTCGTAGTCCCCTTCACTACCCTGGGCTGCCTCAATAATATTAAAGAAGTCGACCCATTCCTTTTGAGCCTCACTACTCAAATTTAGTGTCGGAACAGTAGCCAAGTCGGTTTTCGTCCTCAGGTGTGTCAGACACATTTCGATAAATGTATTAAGTTTCGGGGTAAATTCTGGAGCAGGAACATACAGTCTGCCACCTATGGTTGTTTTGGGGACACATATTAGGAATCTGGCCAGGAAGCCCATCCCCTCCGCCAGACCCTCACTCCTTCTTAGCCATTCCTGCAGCGTCTCCCTCTGAGCGGATATCAGACAGGAAAGCCTATAGTCATCGAGGTAAGTGCTAACGGCCTGTTTCCGGGTCATCGACTGGGGCTCAGCATCCCATGCCTTGTTGAGGCATGCCATGGCTCCCATCAAGGCGTCACCACGCATTCCAATTCCGCCGAATATAGTACCTCCCTCTGATGATGAAAGTAGAACGCTTTTGACTCCGTTGCTTATTTCCAAGGCCAGTCCTTGTATAGTGGCATCTTCAAATAGAATTCTAGGCGCTGATTCTGCACCAAGTATTGGGTCTACCTGATTATAATCATTGGCTTCATAGTGTTCCCATTCCTCATACAACTCCTTCTGTCTGTCCCTTACCCCCTGCCACATCTTCCTGAAGATCGTGGACTTTCTCTCACCAGAACGGAGGATGCTCAGGATGTAGAGCGACACAGGACCCACTGTCTGCGAATCCCTCGCTACCATTGCGAGGTGCTGAACAGAGGCCGCAGCAACACCCAGGGCAGTGCTGCATGCAAAGCCCGCAGGCACTAGCGTGTATTCAAGGGTTTCTGTGACTGCTTCTCTGATGATCAGCGGGAAAGACTCCAGGGGAAACGGTTGTGAGGTTTTTTTCTGGGGAAGCACAGGCTCCGGTTCTGCTTCCCAATTACCGGCTAATTCGGCTAAAACGGCTAAATCTGTGTCCTTCCCGAACTCATCTACAGTCATCCGATTCAGTTCTACGCAAGTGCGTACAGCCTTTAGACCCTTCACCTGGTATAAATCATTAAAGTCCGTCTCATCTTTGCCTCGGGTCTCACCAAAATCCGGTACCGCAATACTGGCTTTGACCTCTAAAGCGGCCTCTCTGGCCTTTGTTATGCCAGGATTTCTATCGGTAATGTGGTCGTCATCAGCACAAATAACAATTTCCAGATTCGGAAACTTTGCACGCAATGCTATGGCAACTGGCTTCAGGTTGTTTGCATTAAAGGCTACAGCTACTGCACTCCCTGTCGCTTCATGAACAGTGGCAGCAGTGGCGAATCCTTCGGCCACGTAAAGAATTTTATCTGGTGCTCCTCCTATCGGGTAATAGCAACCTTTAGTTAGGCCTCCTACAAGGAATTTCTTCTCTCCATCATAACTAATGAATTGGAGTGAATGAAGGATACTTTTTTGATCGTATAATGGAACAACCAGTTTACCTCTAGATAACTTTAAACCATGAGGCTGCACCTTTTTGCTAAGCAGGTAAGAATGGTCAGTAGGTGCTTCTGCACTTTGTTCCCAAATCTTAGAGGCTTTGCTTCTTGCTTTGCTTCTTGCTTTGGTCCTGTTAATCTCTTCCTCATGTTCTCTTTGCTTCTTTACTTCTGCTATTTTTTTATAGAACTCATGTTTCTCAGGCTGAGTCAGTTCTGCTTCATCAACAGAGCACCACTTGATCTTAACGTTTTCACGCCAACATCCAAATGCACCTGCAGCTATACCGTCAGTGAATAGGACGTACCAGCCAGCATTGTCTTTAGTCTTACCGTTTGAGGAGAATCGATGAATTCTTCCATCATCAATGATCTCGTTCGGTGAGGTTAGACCTGCTTTCAGTATTTCTGAACGAAATACCTCAATTTCAGTAGCATAATCTAGTGTTCTCCCATGCATAACGGGAGGGATTAATGGACTATTTTCAGTTCTGTTTTGCATTTCATTTTCCATAAAGTACTTTTTCTATAAATCAACAAGAAGTCTCCAACTGTAAACCGTAGTAGGAGTCTCATGTATTACAATAGGGGCTATGTGATTCCTCACCCCCGGGGTGAAGCTTGTGGGTATCCCTAGTGATAATAAGAATCAGGTTTCATAATGACCCTTTTCCGGAAACAATATAGCTTGCCGCTTTTTCTTCCGTTTCCTCGAGTGTTCTTGTAGGCTTGCGCTTCAACCACTGGACAAGCTCATACTCATCAAAATAAATCTTCTTGCCGTTTGGCTTGAAGTGAGGAATTTTACGTTCACTGGTGAGCTTGTAAAGGTGGGATTGACTCAAGTCCAGAAACTTTGCCGCTTCTACTAGAGTCAAGGGTTTGGTTTGGTTGGTTGCTTCAAGCAAGCTCTCAATTGCAGAGAGCTTGTTCAAAATGATATTCGAATTTTCCATATTGCATCCTTGTTACATGGCTAAAAAGTTGCCGTGATTGGCAACCTGTAACAAGTTTGACTAATAAGGAAAGACTTGTGAAGGGACACTAAGGACTGTCCATAGTGTGACTATAAGGCGTGAGGTTCTTAATCTTTCATTTCTTGGGCCATCGTAAGTAGTGTTTTATATATTTCATGGTTTGTCGGCAAGCCTTCTTTTTTGTTTATCTTGAGTTGACTGAACGCATGACGCAAGCCTTCACTTGTGATTTCTTTACCTTTGACAGTGAAGTGTTTTGCAATCAAGGCCCAACGCTTTTTGTATTGTTTCATTGAACAACCGATCTCTTCATTTTTGAATAGTATTTCGAACATGAATGTCAGTTCCGCTAATCCTGCCTCCCAGTCAATTTTTTCAACCGGCTCTCCTGTAGATTGGCCTTTTCCTGTG
>Ga0209709_10000785_pt1 | contig 29927 bp, 23 predicted proteins | sample ArcticOcean_MG_C_2_FD_187435 | JGI IMG/M metagenome (GOLD analysis project Ga0209709, IMG submission 187435) | Marine microbial communities from western Arctic Ocean - ArcticOcean_MG_CB4_136 (SPAdes) (version 2) | ecosystem: Environmental > Aquatic > Marine > Oceanic | place: Arctic Ocean... | reverse complement strand
TATTAATAGTTGCAAAAAGTCCTATGTAATAATCATCAATTTTCCATGATTTACCTCCCACAGCATTAACTACCATATAGTCCTCAAATTTTTCTTGTTTCAATAGCTCTCTTGCTACTGAAGTGTCATAATCTGTAAATGGTAATCCATCTTGGGCTAAATAAAAATTTTGAGTTCTAGTTAAAGGACTGATATCTAAATAAGTGTTAGTGAAAAAATTTGCAGTAGCTCCAAACCACCAATAATTAGGATCTCTGTATTCAAAACCAACTGAATAAGCTCTTTGGGGGCCTCCTGCCAACTTATAGTTTTTTAAATTAGATACTCCCATTGAAACCGTATTGTTATCAGAAGCTAGATATAAATTTGGATTATTATCATATGTATATTGTCCAAAGGAAGCCGCTCCTTTTAGCTTAACAGTAGATGTTATTTGAGCTTCGATTCCTAACTCAGCGCCATAATATTTTTTATCTATTCCTTGCAATATCTCTTGAACAAACTCATTGGTTTCTTCAAACCCAACTAAACCATCTGCATAATAAAAGGAAATTTCATTAGCATCTTTAATATTGGTATAAAAACCGGTTAATCTCGCATTTATTATAGAGGATCTATATATGTAGTTTGCATCAAACGCAGTGATTTTTTCTTCACTAATTGGATTGTTATTGATTAACCCATTCGCATCAACCCCAACAACATTATGATTCACTCTTGAGTTTGTAAATGTGTTTCTAAACGAAGGAGCTTTGGTTATATATGCAGAATTAAAATTAAACACATGTTTACCAGAAAATTTATATGTGAAACCTAATTTTGCTCCATAACCAGAGAAATTAATTTTTTCACCTTTACCTAAAGAATTTCCAGTATTAGCTTCATTATCAAACAAGCCTTCTCTTTGATAATTTGTATCGGTATAACTACCAGCTACGTAAAAATCAAGTTTGTTGTATTTAAAAACAAATTGAGAATAAACGTTAATTACATCAGCAAATAGATTGTAATTATATTTGAATTTATCACCTTCTCCAACAATTAAGTTGGGATTCGAGAGGTCATATTGTAAATAATCAAAGGAATCAATGTTAGAATAACCTGAACCGCCTAACATATCTGTTATTTGAGCAAAATTGTTTGAAACTAACTTTTTATAATTTATTGTTGAGTTAAACGATATATTTTCATTAAACTCTTTTTTAAATGTAGAATTTATAGTCAATTGTTTATCATCGCTCCTATCTTCGTACTGAACATATGCAGCGTTTTGATTTGCAATAGTATTTGTGATGTTAGCATCATATATTCTATTCCAATTTATTTGACCATCATTAACGAAATTTTGCTCTGCTAAGTACGCTCCCTCATAGTCAGGTCCATTATTATCTGCCAAAAAATAACTTGGTAAATCTTGATAATAGGAAGGGCTAGGATTTGCACCTCCAGCATAATCTAGCCTAGTATTACCTAACTCTCCAAATTGATATCCAATATTGGTATTAAGTGAAGTGTTATCATTTATATTCCAATAATGATTTAACATAAGTATTGGCTCTACTACTCTTTTAACACGAGAGTTTCTTTTTTTACCATCATGCCAACCCCAGTAATCATTATAACGTATATTTTTCAAGTCATACACTTCTTGTGTGTTTGGAGAAGATTTTCCTCTTCTATTTGGAGCATAAATTCCAGTGAAATTAATACTATGTTTATTGCTAATTTTCTTTTCAACTGAGAAAAATAACGAATTAGAATCGTAAAATGTAGCATCTTGATAACCTTCATCTCCCCATCTTCTTCCCATAGAAAGAGCATAAGACCAACCGCCTTCTACTATACCAGATGCGTAAGTGGCCATTAATCTATTTGTATAGCTTCGGTTTGAAGATGAGTATGTTACTCTTCCTCCTTTACTATATTCTGACGCACGAACATTAATGTTATTAGAACCTAAAAGTCCTCCAAAACTATATGTTGAGGGAGTAATACCATCTGTAAATTCTTGATTTCTTAAAACATCATTTAAGCCTCCCCAGTTACTCCATTGTGGTCTACCGTTATATAACTTATTCATTTCAATCCCATTTATATGGACAATACCATTATCTGAATCTAGACCTCTAACCTTGAAAAAGGAAGAGCTAAACTCATAAGCAGCAGTTCTAAAGAATACATCTTTGGAGGATTGCAGTAGGCCAGAGATATTATCAGAACCTGAAGTATCATCACTTAATTCATCATCACTTAGTGATATTGTGAATTGATCATTAACAGGCGATTGAAGATCTTGAATTGTATCTATAGTTGGAATATCTTCAACTACGTTTTGTTCAACGGGTGGTGAATTAATTTGTATTTTATATATAAGTTTTAAATTATCAATATTTACTGATCCATTATCAGGAATTATTACTTCAAAAGATTTATTAACGTACCCAGATTTAGAAAAAAGTAATGTTTGTTTTCCAGATGGAGCAATTTTATTAAAAAAGAAAATACCATCACTATCTGAATATGTTTCCATAGTAGAGTTTTGAATAAGTATTTTTACATTATGTATAGGCTCATTGCTTTTGTCATCCTGTACACTCCCAGTTATAGTGCCAGATTGAGAATAGGTACTAAAAAATGAAAAAATGGAGACAAAAAAAACTAATAAATTATTTTTCATATTTAGTTATATAAATGTTTAAAATATAATTAATAAATAATACTCAAATTTAATGTATTATTTGTACATATTTAATATTTTTAGGCATATAAATTTTAGATTTAATAAAAACAACTTTTATGATTAAGCCAGCTTTTAAATTACTAATAGTCATTTTATTTTTTAATAACTCACTCTATTCACAGAATGAAAGAGAATTTAAAATTCATACTGTTGCGTTTTATAATGTTGAAAACTTATTTGACACAATAAATGATCCTAATAAGCAAGATGAAAAGAGCCCTATGATGGATATCACTTATGATAGAGGGGGTGTTTATAAGCAAAAAATAAAAAACATGGCTAAGGTTATTGCTGACATTGGCCAGGATGTTACAAAAAAAACTCCTGCTATAGTAGGTATTTCAGAAGTTGAAAATGAGCAAGTGATTATTGATTTAATTAATGATAGTTCACTGTCTGATATTAACTATAGCATTATTCACTATGAATCACCAGATAAAAGAGGGATTGATGTTGCTATGATATATGACAAAGACATTTTTAAACCTATTTCATCAAAGTCATTTGAGTTATTAATTTACGATGATGAAAGCAACAATAGAATATTTACTAGGGATCAATTACTAGTTTCTGGCATGTTAGATGATGACCTAATTCATGTAATAGTAAATCATTGGCCTTCTAGATCTGGTGGAGAGGCGAGAAGTATTTCTAAAAGAGAAAGTGCAGCTAGACTAAATAAAAAAATAATTGATTCTTTACATAAAAAAGATAGAAATGCTAAGATAATTACAATGGGTGACTTTAATGATAACCCAATGAACAACAGTATTAAAGGGATTATTGGAGCTAAAAAAAATAAGGAAAATGTTAAAGTTAAAGAGATGTATAATCCAATGGAGAAAATTTTAACTAATGAAGGTATTGGATCTAACACTTACAGAGATGTTTGGTTTCTTTTTGACCAAGTGATAATATCAAAAGGATTGCTTGGCAATGATTTTTCTAGTTATAAATTTTATAAAGCAGGAGTATTTAATAAACCTTATTTAACTCAAAAAGAAGGTAAGTATAAAGGTCAGCCATTTAGAAGTTTTTCATATTCTAAATTCACTAATGGGTACAGTGATCACTATCCCACTTTTATCTATTTAATAAAGGAAAAAAAATAATTTAGAACTTAATACTTACATCCAGTTTTTCCATGGAATAAAATAAAGCAATAGTACTAGACCAAGTAAATAATGAATTGCGATTGTTTTAAATTTCGAGTTAGAAACTCTTTTCTTTTTATGAAGACTGTACCCTCTTGTAATTAATATAATTGCAATTATATTAATCAGTGGGTGTTCTATCAAGTAAAGTCTATTAATCGAACTAGTCATAATTTCATTCATGCTTAACTCTGACCAGAGTGAAAATTTATCTGAAATAAAATATAAAAACAATCCAATTAATAATTGAGTATGTGAAGTAATCAAAGTTATAAGGGCTAATCTAAAATCAATTGGAGTATAATCTTTGGATAATAAATACCTTATTAGAAAGCGTAGTGTTGATAAAAAAAGTATTGTAATTACTAGATAGGCAAAATAAGAATGTATGAATTTTAACATGCTACAAATAAAAGCAAAAAAAAACCTGCTTAAAATATTTTAAGCAGGTTTTTTTTAAATTAATTTTAAGAGTTAGAACTTGTATCTTAATCCAACATTCCATGTTCTTCCTAAACCAAAGTAACCTTGGTTAGCAGTATCAATCCCATTATATAATTCTCCTGAACCGTCGCCAGCAGCTATATTAGTTCTTAATTCTGAAAGGTAAACCGCATCAGATACGTTGTTTATATTTACTCTAATGTTAAGAGACTTTTCGTCATCTGCACCTAAGTACATTTTATATGATAAACCAGCATCCCAAACATGAAAAGATGGTAAAAGTAAATTTTCTTTTACTGCTCCTACATCAGAATATAATTCATCGTAAAATCTAATGTCAGTATCAAAAGATACATTTTCAGCTAGCTTCATATCTAATCCTAGTCCAGCTGTAAACTGAGCTGCATCTCCAACTTTTCCTCCATCAACATCATTTGTTTCAGTACCTATCACATTTTGATCTTCATCAGTAGTTCTAGTTGTAGCATCCCCAACATATTGCCAGTCTCCTATAGATAAGAATCCAGTAAGTGTGTAAGGAAGATCTGGTTGAGGCTTAGCTCTAAAGTCAATCTCTATACCTTGGTGTAATTGCTCAACACCTTGATTAGTGTTAAAGTATACAATATCATTATCAACATAAGAAGAAGTAACAACTCTATCTTTCCATGAAGTTCTATAAGCATTTACATTAGCTGAAAAATTTGGAGTAGAATAAGAATATCCTGCTTCAAGACCAAAAATCTTTTCATTTTCAGTTAATGGGTTAACTTGGTTTGTATAATTTAAATAAATGTTATCATGGTATGGCTGACGTGAGTACATTCCAGTATTAAAAAATACTTTAGAATTATCTCCTACATTAAATCCAGCACCCGCTTTTACATTATAACCAACATTATTAACTTTTTCAGAATCAACACCATCTACAGTTCCAGCTGGAAGTGCTCCTGTACCTTGAGATGAAGTACCATCAATTAAAGTTTGATCTGCATATTGATAGTTGTCAAATCTTTGGTGAGACTGTTGAGAAACTGCTCCTTGAAAAAATGCTGACATTTTATCATTAGAATATTCTAATTGAGAAAATAAACCACCATAAGTAATTCTTTCATCATTACTATATGCTATTTTTTGATCCTCATCAATGCTAGCAGTTAAAGCAGTCCACGGATTAGCTGACATATCTTCTGTAGCTATAACCGTTTTAAATTCTCCATATCCACCGTAAGTTTGGTGATTGTTGTTTGGATCTCTTAGTCTCATATTTTCTTGCCATGAAGTTAATCCATGAAAGTTTTCAACAATTCTAAAGTGTGATCCATAATATGTTCTAAAATCTACACCAACATTAAGAGATAAATTCTCGTTTAGTTGTTTTTCAAAGTTAGATACAAGACCTACCCAGTTGTGCATGTTCATCGAAGCACGAGTAATATAACCGCCTTCAGCAGCATAATTTCCTCCAGCTCCAGAAGTACCTAAGTTGTATGCGTATACCGCATCGTAATCAACATAACCATCGTCAGTTCTTGGACGAGATCCTCTACCACCTGTACCACCACCGTTACCAGTTGATACATAAAATACAGTAGACAGACTTGAATCATCACTAATTTTATAATCCCAGTTTAAGTTCATAACAGGCTTGTGATAGAAATTTCTTCTTTCGGTTAAGTACTGATCTCCGTACATCCCCCAGTTATTATTGTATTTTCTTCCCTTTTCTAAATAAGTTGAAATACTTTTCGAAAAGTTTTGATCATGCCATTGTGGAGCACCAGTTAAAAGAAAATTAAGACTGTGCTTTTCGTTTATTTCTTTTCCTACAGAAAAGAAATAAGTTTGACCTTGACCGAAAGTACCTTCATTATATCCATCTCCTTGCCAATGCGTTAATAAGAAGCTTGTAGCCCAACCATCATCAGACTTACCAGTATTGTAAGAATAAGTAGTTTTTAAATAGTCATCATTAGCAACTCCAGCATAAACAAATCCGCCTTCTCTAACATTGTTTGAATTCATTACAAAATTAACAGTACCACCAACAGATGATATCGCTAATTTAGAAGCACCAAGACCTCTTTGAATTTCTACAACACTAGCAACGTCGTTCATCCCTGACCAATTTGACCAGTACATTTTACCATCTTCCATTCCATTGATTGGTTGACCATTCAACATATAAGCTGTGTTGTCTTGTTTAAAACCACGGACAGCAATTCTTGAATCACCATAACCACCAGCTTGACCCGCAACATAAACAGATGGGGTATTAACAAGCGTCATTGTGATATCCTGAGCTCCAATCTTTTTTTGGATTTCACTTCCTTTGATTGTAGAAACAGCTACAGGGGTAACTCTATCTGCAGCAAGGTCAATAACCCCACTACCCATAAGAACCACTTCTTCCAATTCTTGAAGACTTAATGCATCCGTAGATTCATTAGCTTCAGTTTGAGACATAATTGCCATTGAACTAAAAAACGTCAATGCAACCATTAAATTTTGAGTAATTTTTTTCATAATTAAATTTAATTTAGTTTGTATTTGTTACAAAAATAAATATTAATATTCAGATATAGTCACCTAATGTTAATAAATTATTAATAGTCTAAGGTAATTAAAAAATACCACATATCAAACGCGTATATAATTGTCTGATAATAAGATGTTTAATCAATATTTTTAGTCTTATAATGACGTATAAGATTCTCAGTTGATTTGTCGTGACCACAAGAAGAAATAGATTGAATATCTTCTAGAATGGTGTTTGCTAGTTTTTTGCCAAGCTCAACCCCAAACTGATCATAACTAAATATATTCCATATAACCCCCTGTACAAAAATTTTATGCTCATAAAGAGCAATTAATTTCCCTAAACTTCTTGGAGTTAATATATCAATTAAGATAGTATTTGTAGGTTTATTCCCCTCAAATACTTTAAATGGAGTTGTAAAACTATCATTATCAGATTCTTTAACCTCTGCTAAGGTTTTACCGTTCATTAAAGCTTCTGTTTGAGCTATAAAATTTGAAATCAGCTTATTTTGATGGTCCTTATTACCATGCAGGCTTTTTGTAAAACCAATAAAATCAGTGGGTATCAACTTAGTTCCCTGATGTATTAACTGAAAAAAGGCATGTTGTGAGTTAGTTCCTGGCTCTCCCCAGACAATCTGACCTGTAGAGTAATTAACTTTCTCTCCATTTCTATCAACACTTTTTCCGTTGCTTTCCATAGATGCTTGTTGAAGGTACGCAGCAAATTGATTTAAATATTGAGAATAAGTAATTACAGATTCGCTTTCGCAGTTATAAAAATTATTATACCACACTCCAATACATGCTAAAATTACAGGTATATTCTTGTCTAATTCTGCTTCCTTAAAGTGAGTATCCATCTTGTTTGCACCCTTTAATAATTTATCGAAGTTATTAAAGCCTACAGATAAGCTAATAGTAATTCCTACAGAGCTCCAAAGTGAAAATCGTCCTCCAACCCAATTCCACATTGGAAATATATTATCTTTTTCAATCCCGAAAGAAAGAACTTTTTCTAAATTAGTAGAAACGGCTATAAAATGTTTTGAGACGTCATCTTGGTTCGCTTTTTTCAAAAACCAATTCCTTATAGTGTTTGCGTTAGAAAGTGTTTCTTGAGTTGTAAAGGTTTTAGAAACAATTACAAACAACGTTGTCTCTGGGTTTAAGTGCTTTATAATTTCATTTACATGATCCCCATCAATATTACTAACAAAATGTGTGTTCAAATGATTTTTGTAAAATTTTAACGAATCCACTACCATTGAAGGGCCTAAGTCAGAGCCTCCAATTCCAATGTTTACAATATCTGTGAAAGACTTGTTAGTATAGCCTTTTTTTGAACCTGAAATAATAGAATCTGAGAATACTTTAATTTTGTTTTTTGTAGATTTAATTTGAGTTTTAATATCAGCTCCATCAAGTTTTAAAGTAATATTATTTTCAGACCTAAGTGCCGTATGTAAAACTGCTCTATTTTCTGTTTTATTAATTCTATCACCATTAAAATATTTATTAATAGAATCTTTGAAATCAATTTCTTTTAATAACTCTGTAAATAAGTTAATAGTCTTTTTTTCAAGCCTATTTTTAGAGAAGTCTACATAAAAATCCTCCCATTTTATAGTTAACTCCTCGCTCCTGTTTGGGTTTTTCTTAAAATAACTTGCAATTGTTTTGTTATTTATCTCTTTAAAATGATTATTTAATCTTCCCCAGGAAGTTGTTTTGGTTGGATTTTGACTTTTTAAACTCATTTAAAAATATTTAATTGGCAGATAAATTATATTCAATTTTATCCAAATCTATCTTTAAAGGTAAAATAAATTCTTCATATTTAATTTTATGAGATTCAGGTACGGGTTTACCAGCTGGTAGCTTCTGCTTAAATGGGTCTACTTGTTTACCGTTTTTCCAGAATCTATAACAAACATGAGGTCCAGATGTATTCCCAGTCATTCCTACTTGACCTATTACGTCGCCTTGCTTTACATATTGACCTACTTTAACAAGTCTTTTCTTCATGTGTAGGTATTGTGTGGAGTAAGTTGAACCATGATTTATTTTAACATAATTTCCATTTCCTCCTTTTCTTCTTGACTCTATAACTCTCCCGTCTGCAGTAGCTAAAATTTCTGTCCCAATAGGTGCAGCAAAATCAGTTCCTTTATGTGGTTTAACTTTATTTCCGTAGTATGCAATTCTTCTTTTTAAATTAAATCTTGACGAAACATTGCTGAACTGCACTGGTGCTTTTAAAAAAGTCCTTTGAAGGCTTTGTGTTTTTTCATCATAATATTCTGTAGTTTTTTTTAGACTATCTATCTTATAGTTAAATGCGTAAAAAGGTTTGTTCTTATGTTCAAAAATTGCTGCATCTATACTTTTAATTGCATAATGGATTGAATCTTCAATAAACATCTCGTTATATATTATTTTAAATTTATCACCTTCTTGCAATCTAAAAAAATCAATTGACCATGCATAAATATCGGACATATCATTGATAAGATTGTAAGGAAGTCCTTGGTTGTCCATTGTTTCTGATAGTGTACTTGAAATTATTCCAGAGGCATATTTTTTTACAATTGTAATGGGTTTTTTTTTATTGTGGGCATAAATTGAGTCTCCTATGTGAATAACTAAATAATCAAGTTTATTTGGTTGGTATATAAAAACTAGTGGAGTTTCTAGTGAGTCTTTAGAACTTAGTATCGTGTAAGGTTTACCTGCTGTTAACCACTTAACATCAAAAGTATCTTTAATTTTTGTAATAATATCGTCAATTTTATTATAACCAATTTTATTTTTTAGCATTATTTTTTGAAAGTAATCACCTGATTGAATAGTGTCTCTTTTAACTTTAAAGCTATCCATATTAAATCCAAACTCAATATTTTCTATCTCAGATTTTTTATTTTTTGATTCAGATTCTTTTGCTGTGTTTTTTTCATCACATGATATTAATATAGATAGTCCGATAAATAAATAAAATAAAGTTAGTCTATTCATTTTCACCCCATTTTTCAAGTTCTTCTTTAGTCCATAAGTCTGGGAAAAATATTCTTTTTTGATATTTCGGGTGCATGTACTTATGCCAATCACTACCACCTGTAGAGACAGCGTTTCCGCTTTTAGATTCAATATAAAATTTAGCGGTATTATAATGAGCCATTACCCAAGTTATATTAACCGTATAATCTAAGTGCCTCATTGCCTTAATTAAATTTTTATTTTTCTGATCATTGCTTGTTAAAGATTTGTAGTTAGACCATAGGTTACTAGTATTGTAAACCTTCATAAAAGTAATGAACCTTTCCTTGTACTTTTTTTCAAAATTTAACAATAATTGTGATTTTTTTCCGGTTTTAAAGTCTTTACCTGCAGCTTGCCAATATAAATGATCAAAGGCATGTTCAAAAGGGGTGTCTCTATCAATTGTTGCCCTAAACCTAGCGTCTATTAAATTAATAAGCTCTGTTGAAGCAAATTCAATTAGTCTATATTGGAAACTTTGAAAGCCACTTGCAGGGCTGAGAGCAAGTCTAAATTTATTATATTGGTCAGGCGACATTCCTTTTGACATTATATTAAATGAAGTTGTCAGCATATCAAAATACCTACTTACTCGCATTATCTTATCTTCAAAGATTTCAACTGAAATATCTTTTATATTAGCAACTTGTTCAATTTCCCATAAAATCATTTTAAAAATTAATTCATTGATTTGATGGTAAGTTATAAACACCATTTCATCAGGAAATTCTGTTCTTTGAATTTGAAGATTTAGAAGCGCATCTGGATTAATATAATCCCAATAGGTTAGTTGTTTAGAGTGTAAGAACCCTTCTAAATGTAGATTAATGTCCTGAGATAAATCTTCATGCTTATCTTTTAGTTCTGATATTACAGATTCAAATTTTGATTTCTTCGCCATATTTAAAAATTAATTTCAAAAGGATGAGTTAATCCACTAAATGTATCAAGGTCTACTCTAATGGAGCCAACAGCTAAATCTGCTTTAATTCTTAATGGAATTTTATTTTTGTCCGCGCTTACCCACAAAGTTAAACTTTCTTTTTCTTTAAACACTCTTCCTGACTGCACAAATGGCCGTAGTTTAATGCATTTAATTTTTCCAAATTTAGTGTTTATAGTTTCAAAGCCTAGTAACTTCATTTTAAATTCATAATTTTCTGAATCAAAAAACATGTTTACTAAAAAGTCTTCATTTTTTTTTATTTGATCTAAATTGTAGTGATTCCTAAGAAAGTAAAATACAGAGAGCATGTCTTGTACATTCTCATTTGTAGTAAACTCTTTTGTAGATTTTTTATTTAGATTATTTACAGTTGCTGTATTTTTGCTTTGGTTAAAGTCAATAGTTATATTTTTCTTATACCCGCCTTCATTGATTTTTCTAACAAATTTTTGTGGCAAACCAGATTTTTTTGAAAAATAACTTTGATAGTAATCCTCAACTTTAAAAAACCATTTTATCGGACCTGTTGTTTTTCCAACAGCTTCAACATGATAAAGCTCCTTGGATTCGTCTTGTTTTAATTTTAAAGTTGCTTCACCAGCTTTAATCCAACCACTGTATGATAACGTAAAGCTTAACCATTCTCCAGACGTAAAAGCGGACTTCTCTTGTCCAATCATTAAATTAGATAAGAAAAAAATTAAAAGTATTGATTTTTTCATCTTTAAAGTATTAATATAAAAATAATAAAATTGATGAACTTACTAAACTTTTATACCATTATAGTGGTTAAATACTAAAGCTGCTTTAGATTTACCTATCGAATCTTGTAAATCCTCAATATTGAGTTTTGATATTTTGTCATTGGATTTAAATTTTTTCAATAAAGTAATCATGGTTGTATCTCCTATCCCTTTAATGTTATTTAATTCATTTGTAAAAGCATTTTCACTTCTCTTATTTCTATGGTGTCTTAAGCTAAACCTATGTGCTTCGTTTCTGAGCTTTTGTATTAGAATCAAACTTTCAGATTTTTTATCTAAAAATAAAGGGGTAGAGTCATTGGGGAAATAGATTTCTTCTAATCTTTTTGCAATTCCAATAATTGAAATTTGATTATCCAATTTTAATTTAATAAGACTTTTTAAAGCCGCCGATAACTGTCCCTTTCCTCCGTCAATTATTATAAGTTGAGGCAAACTAATTCCTTCAGTTAATAATCTACTGTATCTTCTAAATACAACCTCTTCCATAGAAGCATAATCATCTGGGCCTATAACTGTTTTTATGTTATAATGCCTGTAGTCTCTTTTGCTAGCTTTACCATCTCTAAATACGACGCAAGCTGAAGCTGGGTTTGTGCCTTGAGTGTTTGAGTTATCAAAGCATTCAATATGCACAGGGCTTGCATCTAAACTAAGGTCTACTTTTAGTTGTGCTAAAATTCTATTTTGATGTCTTTCAGGGTCAACAATTTTAATTTGCTTCAGCCTGTCAAATTTAAATTGAATAGCATTTTTATAAGACAGATCTAAAATTTTCTTCTTATCCCCTATCTTAGGGACTTCAATTTTAACATTTTCCCCTAGCTCTATGGGTAAACTACAATATATTGTAGGTGAGTTAGATTTAAATTTTAATCTTATTTCAACTGCAGCTAACTCTAAAATTTTCTTAATGCCTTCATCAATTTTTGATTTGATTTCAATATTAAAAGACCTTACAATAGACCCTAAAGATATTTGTAAAAAATTAACATAAACGAATTTTTCATCTTCAGCATAAGAAAACACATCAACATCTGATATGTTAGGGCTAACCACAGTTGATTTATATTGATAATTTTCTAATGCATTTATTTTTCCCTTAATTAAATTAGCTTCTTCAAACTTTAAATTAATAGATAAATCTTTCATTTCTTTTTTAAATGAATAAAGTGAATTCTTAAAACTTCCTTTAAGAATCTCTTTAATCTCTACTATGTATTGATTATAAATGTCTTCATTTAATAAATCTTCACAAGGACCAAGACAGTTTCCAATATGATATTCCAAGCAAATTTTATACTTTTTATCTATAATTTTTTGTTCATTCAAATCATAAGAACAAGTTCTTAATTTGTAAAGGCCAGAAATGATATTTAAAATTGTTTTTACAACTCTCAAACTAGTATAAGGACCATAATAATCAGACCCATCTTTTAAAATTTTTCTAGTGTAAAAAACTCTTGGAAATCTTTCATTTTTTATACAAATCCATGGATATGTTTTATCATCTTTTAATAGAATATTGTATTTGGGTTGAAATTTTTTTATTAGACTATTTTCAAGAAGTAAGGCATCCGACTCCGTCTTTACCACAATATGTTTAATACTGTGTATATTTTTTACTAAAGAATTAGTTTTTCCATCTTTATGTTTTTGTTTAAAATAGGAGCTTACTCTTTTTATTAAACTTTTGGCCTTGCCTACATATATAATTACATCTTCTGAATTCAAAAACTGATAAACACCTGGACTATTAGGTAGGTTTTTAACAATATTAATTAATTCAGTAATGATCATTTATCAAAGGTATATTATTTGATACTATTGTAAAAATCGTTACTTTATAGTTTATGAAACCAAAAAAATCATTTTTATCAATATTTCTATCTGGACTTGCCAATATATTTTCTTTTAAAGCATATTCAAGAAGAAGAAGAAATTACTTTACAAGAAATAAATAAAAAAATTATTTAAAAAATTTGAATATAAAACTCTGCTAGACACAAGTCCTTTAGTATAAAAATTACTTCTGCATATTTTTAGCTTCAATACTTAAAGTCGCATGGGGAACTAACTCTAATCTTTTTTTATTGATTAATTTCCCTGTAACTCTACATATTCCATATGTTTTGTTTTCAATTCTAATAAGTGCAGTTTTTAAATCTCTAATAAATTTTTCTTGACGTATTGCTAATGCGGAGTTTGACTCCTTACTCATTACATTACTACCTTCATCGAAAGCTTTAAATGTAGGAGAAGTGTCTTCGGTGCCATTGTTGTGATCATTCAAATACGCACTTTTTATTAATTGCAGATCATGATCAGCTTTATTAATTTTTTCAGTAATTAATTTTTTAAATTTTGTCAATTCTTTATCAGAATATTTAAATGTATTTTCTGTAGACATCTTTTTAAATTTTATTAATAATTATTTTAGTTTCTATGTTGTCAAAAAGAATTTCTTCTCCTTTAATTAACTGCTCAACTATATTAAGGTCATCTGCTAAAGTTTCAGATTTAATATAGTCTATATTTTTTTCAATTGCATTTATAATATTTTTATCATTTTGGATTAAAATATTTATTCTATCAGTAACTTCAAATCCTGAGCTTTTTCTCATATTTTGAATTTTACTAACAAATTCTCTAGAAATACCTTCGTCTTTTAAATCATTATCGATAACAATATCTAATGCAACTGTCAAGGGTCCGTCGTGGGCAACTAACCACCCTTCGATATCTTGAGAAATTATTTCAAAATCGCCAGCTTCGAAAATAATACTTTTTTCATTAACCACAAGTTCTATTTTACCTGTTTGTTCAATTTCTTTAATATCATCAGAATTTAATTTACTAACTACAAAGGAAATATCTTTCATTAATCTACCATACTTAGGGCCAAGGGATTTGAAGTTAGGTTTAATCTTTTTAACTAAAATATCAGACTCACCTTCTAAGAGTTGAATTTCTTTTACGTTTACTTCATTTTTAATGAGTTCTGAAACTGCTTCAATTTCATTTTTTTGATCAACATTAAAAACAGGGATCATTATTTTGTTTAATGGCTGTCGAACTTTTATTTTTTCTTTTGCTCTTAAGGATAAAGTTAGGGATGATATTTTTTGAGCATATTTCATTTTTCTTTCTAAATTATCATCAATTAATGAGTGATCAGAAGTTGGAAAAGTAGTTAAATGAACGCTCTCCTCATTAATTTTTGACACATTTGCAGTTAAATCAAGAAATAACTTGTCCATAAAAAATGGAGCTATAGGTGCTGCTAATTTTGAAATAGTGATTAAACATGTGTAAAGGGTTTGATAAGCAGATATTTTATCTAACTCATAATCGCCTTTCCAAAAACGTCTTCTACATAACCTAACGTACCAATTACTCAAAATTTCAACAGTAAAATCAGATATAACCCTAGCCACTTTTGTTGGCTCATAATCAGAGTAAAATCTATCAACATTTTTTATTAAAGTATTTAATTCTGATAAAATCCATCTATCAATCTCAGGTCTTTCAGAGATTTCAATTTCACTTTCAGAATAATTAAACTTATCTATATTGGCATATAGTATGAAAAAGGAATACGTGTTATATAATGTCCCAAAAAACTTTCTCTTAACTTCCTCTATACCATTTAGGTCGAATTTTAGATTATCCCATGGATTAGAATTTGAAATCATGTACCACCTAGTTGCGTCTGGGCCAAAATCAGCTATAGTTGAGAAAGGATCTACTGCATTTCCTAATCTCTTAGACATTTTTTGGCCGCTTTTATCTAAAACTAATCCATTAGATACAACATTCTTATACGCAACTGAGTTAAAAACCGAAGTGCTTATCGCATGAAGAGTATAAAACCATCCACGTGTTTGATCAACTCCTTCAGCAATAAAATCTGCTGGGAAGGCTTTATTTTCGTCAATCAATGCTTTGTTTTCAAAAGGGTAGTGCCATTGTGCATATGGCATACTTCCAGAATCAAACCAAACATCTATTAAATCAGATTCTCTGACCATTTTCTTTCCTTTGCTAGAGCACAAAATGATCTCATCAACAATATTTTTATGTAAATCAACCTTATCATAATTAACTTTAGAAAAGTCATTAACAACAAATTCATTATAAATATCTTCTTGCATAAATCCAGCAGCAATAGATTTTTTTATTTCAATTTTTAATTCTTCAATTGAGCCAATACAAATTTCTTCTTTACCATCATCAGTTCTCCATATAGGTAAAGGAATTCCCCAAAATCTAGATCTAGATAAGTTCCAGTCATTAGCATTTTCTAACCAATTTCCAAACCTACCTTCACCAGTAGATTTCGGCTTCCAGTTTATATTTTTATTTAAATCATACATCGATTCTTTGAATTCTGAGACTTTAATGAACCAAGAGTCTAATGGGTAATATAAAATTGGTTTATCAGTTCTCCAACAATTTGGATAACTGTGCTTGTATTTTTCTACTTTAAATGCTTTGTTTTCAATTTTTAATTTAATAGCTAACTCAACATCAATTGATTTGTCTGGAATATTCTCTTCGTTGTAGTATTCATTTTTTACAAATTTTCCTGCAAATTCTTTCATTTCAGGCCTAAATTTCCCTTGTAGATCTACTAACGGAACCAAGTTGTCGTTTTTATCTTTCACTAAAAGCGGAGGGATCTCAGGAACAGCTTTTTTTGCAACTATTGCATCATCTGCACCAAAGGTTGGAGCAGTATGTACAATTCCCGTACCATCAAGTGTAGTTACAAAATCTCCAGCAATAACTCTAAATGCGTTTTCAGGATTATCGTGAGGCAATGCATACTGTAATAATTGTTCGTACTTTATATTTATAAGTTCTTTACCTTTAAATGAATTGAGAACTAAATAAGGTATTTTTTTTTGATCTTGTTTGTATAATGCTATTTCGTCCGTTGTAGTTACTTCAACATATTTATCGCTAAATTGTTTTGTTACTAAATCCTTTGCTAGTATAACATTTATAGGTTCAAAGGTGTACTGATTAAAAGATTGTACTAAAACATAATCAATTTTTAAACCAACAGTCAATGCAGTATTACTTGGAAGAGTCCAAGGGGTAGTAGTCCAGGCTAAGAAATATACAGAGGAGTTAATGTTTAAAAAATCTGGCAAAGAACTTTCAATGGCTTTAAATTGTGCGGTGATAGTTGTATCAGTTACATCTTGATAAGTTCCTGGTTGATTTAATTCATGAGAGCTTAATCCTGTTCCTGCTTTGGGTGAATATGGCTGGATTGTATATCCTTTATACATTAAGTTTTTATTGTATATCTGTTTTAACAACCACCAAACACTTTCCATGTATTTAGATTCGTATGTAACATATGGATCATCCATGTTTACCCAATAACCCATTTTAGATGTTAAATCATTCCAAATATGAGTGTACTTCATCACTTCTTTCTTGCACTCAGAATTATACTCTTCAATAGATATTTTAGTGCCAATATCTTCTTTGGTAATTCCTAGTTTTTTTTCAACCCCAAGCTCTATAGGTAATCCATGCGTATCCCATCCAGCTTTTCTATTTACCTGAAACCCTTTCATTGTTTTGTATCTAGGGAAAATATCTTTGATAGTTCTCGCTAAAACATGGTGTATACCTGGAAGTCCATTTGCAGATGGGGGACCTTCAAAAAAAATAAATGGCTTTGATCCTTCTCTAGATTTTAGTGACTTTTCAAAAATATTATTTGTCTCCCAATAAGATAAAATTTCTTCACCTATTTTAGACAGATTCAAATTATTATAATCAGGAAATACCATTTTTATTAAAACTAGGTTGCGAAAATACTAAATTTAGTTAAATTCTTGTTAGAAGTGTTTGTCGAAATTAATTAATTTAAATTATTAATTAAATCTTCGATTTTTGATAAATATATAATTTTTATAGATTTGGGGGATATGTTTAGCTTGCTAAATTTAGAAATAAATATTGTAGAAAATCCAAGTTTTTCGGCTTCAGTAATTCTTTGCTCTAACCTTTGAACAGGTCTAATCTCCCCAGAAAGACCCACCTCAGCAGCAAAACAATATTTTTCATTTAATATTAGATCTTCGTTAGATGATATAATTGCTGCAACAACTGCAAGATCTAAAGCAGTGTCATCCACAGAGATTCCACCTGTAATATTTAAAAAAACATCTTTTGACGCTAACCTAAATCCAACTCTTTTCTCTAATACTGCTAAAAGCATATTTAATCTTTTAGAGTTATATCCTGTAGAACTTCTTTGTGGAGTTCCGTAAACTGCTGTGCTAACTAAAGCCTGGACCTCAATCATAAAAGGTCTCATTCCTTCAATTGTTGCTGAAATAGCATTACCGCTTAATTCTTGGTTTTTTTTTGAAATTAAAATCTCTGAGGGATTATTTATTTCCTTCAGACCTTTAACATTCATTTCATATACTCCAATCTCATTTGTTGAGCCAAACCTGTTTTTATTTACCCTAAGTATTCTGTAAACATGATTTCTATCACCTTCAAATTGCAGAACAGTATCTACCATGTGTTCTAAAATTTTAGGCCCCGCAATATTTCCATCTTTTGTAATATGCCCAATAATAATTACTGGGGTAGATGTTTTTTTAGCAAAATTAATTAACTCTGATGTACAAGTTTTAATTTGAGATACACTACCAGGCGCAGAGTCTATTAAATCAGTTTTTAAAGTTTGAATAGAATCTACTATTAATATTTGAGGTTTTATTTTTTCAATTTGTTTAAATATGTTTTCTAAACTGATTTCTGTCAAGATGTAACAATCCTCACTTTCATGATTCATCCTGTTTGCCCTCATTTTAATTTGACTTTGACTCTCTTCTCCAGAGATATACAAAGTTCTGTAGGGTAATTTTATTGCGACTTGCAGCAGTAATGTACTCTTTCCTATTCCAGGCTCTCCTCCTAATAAAATTAAAGAGCCAGGGACAATTCCTCCACCTAAGACTCTATTAAATTCAGTATCTAATGTGACTAGTCTGTCTTCTTCTTTATAAATTATATTAGATATTTTCTGAGGAATTGAAACCTTTATGTTTTCAACACTATTCTTTTCCCAAGAATTATTTTTTGGTTTTAGAATTACTTCTTCAGAAATTGAATTCCAGTTTTTACAAGACGTGCATTGACCTTGCCACTTAGCAAAGTTAGCTCCACAGTCGTTACAGATAAATGTTGTTTTTATTTTACTCATACTTAATTAAAATCATCACTGATCATATCAGCTCTTTCTAAAAGTTCATCCTTTGTAATACCATCCACATCTTCTAGAGTGTATGCTGATCTGTAAATATGCATAGCTTGTATAGCGTCCCCACTTCTTTCATGGTAAAGTCCCAAGTAATAGTTTCCTAAAATAGTTTTAGGGTATTTATCAATTGCTAATTTTGAAAGGTCTTTATAATATTTAAATTGTTCACTCTCTTCAATATATTTTTCAATAGCTCTAAAGTCATTTACTAAAATAGTTTTATTTATATCATAATAGTTTGCTATGTTGTCATATTTATTAATCAAATATTTTACTGGAGATATTGCTATTTTTTTTAAAACAGAATCATATTCGATAGACGTTATTGGTGAATAAGTAGCAAATACATGTTCAAATCCTTCAGAAACTGAATGTATAGGTAGGTTATAATGTGTTAAGTTTTTATATTGTTTGTACTTGAAGGATATCAAATCATTTTTCAAAGGGATAAGATTTTCAGACAACTCTTTGGTCTTGATATCAATGGATTTAAAATCCCTATCTGAGCTTGCTAGGTAATAAAACACATTCGTTTTTATTTTATTAAATCTATCAATTAAATACTTTTCCATATTGTATGAAAACTGTGGGCTTATTGAAATAAAACCTGAGACTAAGGTCTTATTATTTAACAAAAAATAATTAATAAAATTTGCGGTTGCGCCATGCCCAACTGCTACTTTAAAGTTGGTAGTTCTATAGTTTTCATCAAAATATGGGATCAATTCTTCGGAAATAAAATCATAAAAATTTGCACTTGAAGATATGGGGACAAAGTCAATATTGTCTAAAACACTGCAATCATCATACCTGCTTTTTATCTGATTTACACCTACAATTATAGATTCTGGTATATTCCCCCAATAAGACAAATAATCTACACTTCCCGAAACAGCTTCAAACATATAATCTCCATCTAAAATGATAATTAGAGGATATTCTTTTGATAAATTTTCCTTATAATTACGTGGGAGTTGAACTTTCAATTCTCTAGAATCATTTAAAAAATCTGATTCGAAATTTTCATAAATAGTTTGTGAGAAAGAAATATTTAGAGAAAACAGTAATAATAAAATGTAGTTAATTTTTAACATAAATAAATAAGTGTTTTAATCAGCGTGAAGATAATCAAATATGCAAAAATTATTTACTTATTCGTTTTATTTCTGTGTTTATTGTAAATAGGAAGTAATAAAAGAGAAATTCCTCCAAAAACAATTATCATTAAAGTTTGAGAAGACCACATTATCCAGCCAAATGCACGGCTTGGATCTTCTGCTATACTGAACAGAGAAAAAGCTATTACAATAGCCTCAGGATACGTTCCAATTCCCCCGTTAGTAGCACCTATAGAAAACATTCCTAATATAAAACCAATTAAAATTGGTGCAAAAGATATATCATGAAAATCTTGCATTGATAAGGTTGTAACATAAAACATTAACACGTACATAACCCAAATAAATATAGTATGAAAAATAAATTTCCATTTTTGTTTCATTTTAGTTATTGCTAAAACACCTTGAGATATACCGCTAAAAAATAGGCTGATCCTATTCAACAATGACGGAAAAAAATATTTTAAAATAAAAAATAATGAAATAGACGCGATCAAAACTAAAACTATTGAAGAAACGCTCATTGAATTAAGTTTAACTAAAATCAAGTTTAGTATAAAGTCTTTTTTTATAATTATAGCGATACAAATAATTGAAAATGCGCAAATTAAATCTGCTATTCGTTCTGCTATAATTGTCCCTAAGGCTTTGTCAAAGGGAATATTTTCATATTTAGAAATTATTGTAGCTCTAGCTACATCTCCAGCTCTGGGGATAGTATAGTTAATCAAATAAGCAGAAAAAACTGCGAAAAAACTGTTTAAAAAAGTAATTTTATATCCTAAAGGAGATAGCAAATAATTCCATCTGTATGATCTAGAGATATGACTTAAAGAACCGAAGAATATTCCTGTTAAAATCCAATAGTAATTAGAGTTTTTTAAATAAAATAAAATTTCGTCAATTGATATTTTTGAAAAAGAATAAACTACAAGAATTAAGCCTATAGAAATAGGTAAAATTATTTTTGTATAATTTATTATCTTTTGATTCAAAATTTACTTTAAAAGATTAGTTTTTTCATCTGGAAATATAATTGACGGAGTGAAATTTTTAGCTTTTTTCAAAGACATAAAAGCGTATGTAATTAAAATTAGAACATCCTCTACCTGAACCTTTCTGGCTGCAGCACCATTTACAGTAATTTCTCCTGAATTTCTTTTCCCTGGAATAACATAAGTATCAAATCTCTCTCCGTTATTATTATTTACAATTTGCACTTTTTCTCCTTCAATGATATTTGAAGCATCCATCAGGTCCTCATCAACAGTAATACTACCAATATAACTTAAATCTGCTCCAGTCACCTTGACACGGTGAATTTTTGATTTTAAAATTTGAATTTTCATCTTAAAAATTTAATTAAGTGCAATATTATCAATTAATCTGATTCCGTCAACGAAAACTGCTATAAAAGCTCTATATTTTTTTTCATCATTAGCTATAGTAATAGGGACTAATTTATCTTGATCAGCAATAACAAAATACTCTAATTTCATTTGGTCGAATGAATTAATATTATGGGTGACTTTAACTGTTAAATTTTCAATACTAAGTTTGGTGAAATTAGATTTTACAAAATTTAGATTTTTAAAGATGTTTGATGCTATTTCTCTTGATTCAACACTGATTCTATTATTTCTTGAGCTTAATGCTAATCCATTTTCATCTCTTAATGTAGGGCAACCAATTATATCAACATTAGTTTTTATACAACTAATTATCTTTAATTGTTGATAATCTTTTTCTCCAAAATACGCAGAATTTGGTTCTACAATATCTAATAATAACTGAACAACTGTAGCTACTCCATTAAAATGATTATTCCTAAACTTGCCTTCCATAAACTTGTCAAGTCCGTAAAAATCATAATCATTAGTAATCACTCCATTATTATATATTTCTTGTTCCTTTGGGGCAAAAACTATAATTTCATTAGACAAACTCTTTAATAATTTACAGTCATTATTGAAGTTTTTTGGGTAGGTAGTTAAATCCGCTGTATTATTAAATTGAGTTGGATTTATAAAAATACTTACAACCGTTATTTTGTTTTTAATCAAAGATTTTTTTAATAATGATAAATGCCCCATGTGCAAAGCCCCCATTGTAGGCACAAAACCAATACTTAATTTTGATGCTCTTGACTTATTTAATTCATCAATTAGATCTGATTTTTTATAAAATATTTTCATTTTAATAAAACTTTAACAACATGCAAACTTAATATATTACTATTAATCTGCATAATTTTTGTAATTTTGCTACTTTTTGCAGTTAATAATTAATCCATAGGGTAATGAAAGAGAAAAAAATACTATACATATCGTCAGAGGTTGTGCCTTATCTGCCGGAAAATGAAATTTCATCAATGTCTTTTGAAATTCCAAAAATGATAAATAAGCAAGGTGGGCAAATTAGAATATTTATGCCTAGATATGGTAATATTAATGAGAGAAGACATCAACTCCATGAAGTTATAAGGTTATCAGGTATAAATCTAGTTATCGATGACATAGATATGCCGTTAATTATTAAGGTTGCCTCAATTCCAAAAGAAAGAATTCAAGTTTATTTTATTGATAACGAAGAATATTTCAAAAGAAAATCTACTTTTTCAGATGAAAATGGAAAATTTCACGAAGATAATGACGAAAGAGCAATGTTTTTTGCAAAAGGTGTTATAGAAACAGTTAAGAAACTAAACTGGTCTCCAGATATCATTCATGTGCATGGTTGGATGGCTTCACTTTTTCCTTTATATCTTAAGACATATTATAAAGATGAGCCTGTATTTGAGAATAGTAAAATAGTCACATCCGTTTACAATAAATCTTTTGATGAGAGTCTAAACAAAAAATTAGTTGAAAAAATATTATTCGATGAAATTAATGAAGATTTAATAAAAGGTTTAAAAGATCCATCATATAATAATTTAATGAAAAATGCAATAGATTTCTCTGATGCATTAATTATAGGATCAGAAGAAATCCCAGAAGAAATTTTAAATCACTTGAATTCCTCTGACAAACCTGTTTTGGGTTATCAATCTAGAGAAACTTTTTCAGAGGCTTACACAGAATTTTATAAAAATGAAGTTTTAAATCAATAAATGAGATATTTCAAATTATTACCAGTATTCTTTATCCTTGTTTTTTTCTCATGTGATAAAGATTTTGCAAGTATAGATTCTGATGTTATTAGTTCTGAAAATGCAATAAACTTCAGTACATCTTCAATTGAATACCCTTTGGTAGCTTCTAATTTAAGACTCAACCCTGTTAAGTCTAATAACTTGCCATCTTTTATGTTGGGGTACAATAATGATCCAAATTTTGGAGAAAGCAAGGCTAGTTTTTTAGGTCAGATGATACCTGCTGAATTTAGTCCTTCATTTGGGGATAATGTAGTTTTAGATTCTGTTGTATTAACGATCCCTTATTACAGCAGAGGGGTTGACACAGATGAAGATGGATTAATTACTTATGAAATTGATTCTGTATATGGTAACACTGCAACGAAATTATATGTTTATAAAAGTAATTTCTATCTAAGAGATTTTGATCCAACTGGAGATTTTAGTGACTCTCAGAATTATTATTCAAACGGAGCAATGTCAAATTCAGAATTTATAAATCAAGCTGATATTGAAGCAGAATTACTATTTGAATCTGGAGTTTTAGGAGATGGTACAGACGACTTCATTCCTAGTGCAGAAAGAATAGATTTAACCCAGTTAGATTCTCTTGGGGAAAGTTTTGTCTCTGCTAGTTTAGCACCTGCAATCAGGTTAAAATTGAATAATCCAAATGATAATTTTTGGCAAAGTTTAATTTTTGAAAATGAAAATAATTCAGTTCTAATAAATCCAAATAGTTTTAAAGAATTTTTTAGAGGGCTTTACATAAAATCTGATGGAGTTAATTCTGAAGGAGCTATGATGTTGTTAAACTTTGCATCATCTAATACCAAACTAACACTATATTACACCTCTGAAACCACTACAGAAAATGATACAGACTCTGGCGGTACAGTTAGTGAAACGATTGAAACTCAAAATGAGTATGTTTTAAATTTCACTGATAACCTTATAAATATCTATGAAAATAATTTCAATGTTGATGTTTCCAATTCAAATACTACTGATGGAGATGAAAAAATATATTTGAAAGGTGGAGAGGGCTACATGTCAATTATAGATTTATTTAAAGGAGATATTGAAAATGAAAATGGGGAGATGGTAAATGCTTATGATCATTTTAAAAATTCTTTTTTTAATGAAGAAAATGAAGTTGCCAATAAAATAATTAATGAAGCATATATAGAGTTTTATGTTGATCAGACTCAAAATAATCAAGCAGAACCTGACAGAGTCTATTTATATAATTTTGAACAAAACACTGCTCTTATTGATTATTTTCTTGATCAATCCGTAAGCTCTACTACAATTAATGCAAAAATCAATCATTTAGAGCCATTGACTAGAGATGGAGATTCAATTACTGGAGATGGAATTAAGTACAAAATTAGGATTACAGAGCACCTAAACAACCTTATTATTAGAGACTCGACAAATGCTAAACTTGCGCTTGTAGTAACATCCAACGTCGGTTCAATAGATAATTTCTCGATTTTAAATAGTGGAGAAGAAGATATTGATTTCCCATCAGGAGCAATTCTTACCCATAAAGGAACAATTTTACACGGAAGTCAATCGTTAGATTTAGATAAGCGACCAAGAATAAAAATTTATTATACAGACCCCAACGATTAATATTTAAGATATCATTAATTAATCTTAGTTCAATTATTAAATTAATAATTTTTTTATAAAATATGTGTGGAATAGTAGGTTACATCGGAGATAAACAAGCCTATAAAATTGTAGTCGACGGACTGAAAAGACTTGAGTATAGAGGCTATGATAGTTCTGGAATAGCTTTATTTAATTCTAAATTAAGTGTTTGCAAAACAAAAGGTAAGGTTGAAGATTTAGTTAATAAAGCCGAAAAAGAAATTTCCTTAGATGGAAACATCGGAATAGGACACACTAGATGGGCTACTCATGGCGAACCAAATGATGTAAATGCACATCCAATTCTTTCTAATAATAAATCTCTTGTGATTGTTCATAATGGCATTATAGAAAACTATTCTACAATAAAAAATGAATTAATATCGAAAGGATATTCCTTTAAATCAGACACAGATACTGAGGTTCTAGTAAATCTAATAGAATACGTTCAGTTAACTGAAAAAGTAAAGTTAGGAAAAGCTGTACAATTAGCATTATCACAAGTTGTTGGAGCTTATGCTATTGCAATATTTGACAAAAAAAATCCAGACGAAATAGTTGTCGCTAGATTAGGAAGTCCTTTGGCTATTGGAATAGGTGAAAATGAGATGTTTATCGGAAGTGATGTTACTCCATTTTTAAATTTCACTAGAAAAGTAATTTACCTTGAAGAAGGGCAAGTTGGAGTATTAAGAAATCATAAAGAGATTAGATTTTATAGTATGGAAAATGACTCTATTATTTCTCCAACTATTGAAAATTTAGGACTAGAATTATCTGAAATTGAAAAGGGTGGTTTTGATCATTTCATGTTAAAAGAGATCCACGAACAACCTAAAGCAATTATTGATACACTTAGGGGAAGACTAAATTTAAATAAAGGCATAATCAAATTATCTGGAATAGATAATAATATAAATACTTTTACTTCTGCTAACAAAATTACTATTATCGGTTGTGGAACTTCATGGCATGCAGGATTAGTCGGAGAATATATATTCGAAAATATTTCTAGAATTCCTGTTGAAGTAGAATACGCCTCTGAATTTAGATATAGAAATCCTATAATTAACCCTAACGATATTGTAATAGCTATATCACAATCAGGTGAAACTGCTGATACCTTAGCTGCTATGAAATTAGCAAAAGAAAAAGGTGCTTTTGTATTTGGAATTTGTAATGTGGTAGGATCGTCTATTACAAGAATGTCCCATTCGGGATCCTACACACACGCAGGTCCTGAGATTGGAGTAGCTTCAACCAAAGCATTCACTACTCAGATTACTGTATTATATCTAATGGCATTAAAAATAGCCAACTCAAAAGGAGTGATATCTGCGACATTATTTAATAAATACCTAGGGGAACTTAATCTTATTCCAGAGAAAATTAAAATAGCTTTAAGTCTAAATGACAAAATAGAAAAAATTGCAGAAGAAATTAAAAACTCTAAAAACTGCCTGTATTTAGGAAGAGGATTTAACTTTCCTGTAGCATTAGAAGGAGCGTTAAAACTTAAAGAAATATCATATATCCACGCAGAAGGATATCCAGCTGCAGAAATGAAGCATGGGCCAATAGCTTTAATTGACGAAAACATGCCTACAGTAGTTATAGCAACTTCTAAAGGTCATTATGAAAAAGTGGTTAGTAATATTAGAGAAATACAGTCAAGAAAAGGTAAAATAATCGCAATCATAACGGAGGGAGATAAAGATGTAAAAGAAATTGCCGACCATTATATTGAAGTTCCTGAAACAATAGAGTCTCTAACTCCACTAATTACAACCATTCCTTTACAACTATTGTCTTATCATATAGCGGTAAAACTTGGAAGAAATGTAGATCAACCTAGAAATCTTGCAAAGTCAGTTACTGTGGAATGAGTATGATAGGGGGTATTTAATCACCCATCTATTAGTTGAAGTAGAAGTGATTTCTCCAAAATTTTGGGTATTACCATTGTCCTCCTCACAGATTGAAAAATATAATTTCATTAAGGAAAAAAGAATTCAAGGATTCTATTATCATCAGATTAGTGATATGATGAATGAATCTCATTTCAAACCTCAACGAACTTTGAAATTCACTCCACAACAAGTTTGGAGATTAGAAGTCAAGATGGAAAATCGAATAAAAAGGTTAGATAAAATCGAGAATCCTAAGATTATTTCTATTGGTGTGATTAAAAAAAATGTTTAAACGTAACTAATTAATCCTAAGGAAAAATTATTCTTGACATTAGAGATTTAGTGTTGTTTTTTAATTGAACAACCTCTTCAAGATTTTCTTGAATTAATAAAATTGATATAAAACCCAACAGTAATTAATAAATAACCAGGAATATTATCCCACCCCCCCAAAGGAAGGTAAACAGTTAACGTTCCTAAAAAAACAAGTAAAACTCCTAATTTTGATTTTTTAAAATAATTAAAACTAGAAGTAAGTAATCCAATCATGAAAATATTACCACTAACACTCATAAAGGGAGTCCATATTTCAGGTGTATTGATTAGATGTTTAGTTACTTGACTTTTAAGTTCAGGGTCTTTTAAACTCCAAAAAACAAAATCAATTACACACATTCCAATTATTAAACCTATTCCAAATATTAAGGTCGGAGAACCTATAAAATTGAATTTACTTTTTGGAAAATTTCCAATTTGAGGGATGAGTAATAAAACACCGATAATCATCAACCAGTGAGAAAAATCAATTGGTTCTTGATTGTGTAGTTTTTCAAGATCATTAAAATATATGAAAATTAAATACTGACCAACTGTATATGTCAATAGACCTAAGAGAAATAAAATCTCGTTTGGATTTAGTTTTTTTAAATACTTATTCATTTGTAGGTTCTATAAATAATGAAATGGATCTGTTTAATTGAACATAGTAAAATTACAAAACTGAAATCGAACTGAGTTATCAACCAGGAGATTTGTCTTTACTGATTACAGTGGAGTAATTTGTGGAGGGTCATATTTCCTTTTTTATAGATACTATGTACATCATTAGTTTTGAAGTTGAATCAACTGAATATCGAAATCTGAGTATTCCATAACCTCAGGTTGATTCATAATCCTTTGTTTTTTTTCTATTTTCTTCCAAATCACTGAGATTAACGAAGGATAAAACTCTTTTTCCATCGAACTTTTATATCCTAACCTATTAAGTTCTTTTGATATTCTTCGATATCCTAAACCATCGTTCTTAAGTTTCAATATTTTGTCATGAGTTTTTTGATGAGAATTATCTAACTTTCTTCTGTAAACAAATTGGTTAGTAAGAACCCTAAGATTGAATGTAAGAAATGGGGTTGGGGTTGGAAAACCTAAATCTGTTACAGTTGAGTAGTAACTAATTGATTATCAAGTACTTATAACGTTTTCTGAACTCTTTATTTTCTAATAAAATTGTACACAAGAAGTATAAAAAACACACCAATACTTGTGTATGTTATGATGTCTAGTATATAATGATCAATGAAACCTTCAAGGAGGTAACCATTTAGAAGTACTATAAACAAACATATTGACATGATCTTTCCAACCCCTTTTGGTTCACTCTCATGTCCTAATAATTACCAGTATTTCATTTTAGTTCAAAGAATTAGTATTCTTATTTATCTTATACATTTGATAAGTTTGTATACCTGTAATTAGATTGTTTAATTTGAGTGAAGAATCTATTTCTTCAAGTTGGTTTTCTAAATTCCTATTCGATTCTTCATTGATGTCTATTAAATCACCAATTGAATTAACAATAACCTCTCCTACTTTCTCAATTGTGACCAATAAATTTGAAAGATTAGAATTTGTGTCTTTTAGTTGTTGAGAGATCTCATTTTCCCAATTTGAATTAAACATGTTTAATTTATCAAACCCTTCGTAGATCTTGTAAAATTTTATTAAATCATTCTCAATTAAACTGTTAATCATATTTAATGAATTGAATACTATTAATCTATAAGTATGCATTTGATTTCTCAACATTCCAACTTGATTTCTTAAATGATCTAGGTCTGTTGTATCTTGTATTAAAGAATATATACTCTGAATATTATTTCTTTTGACTTCTAAATAATTTGAAACTTTAATAAATTTCTGAACATATTCTTTATCAAATTCTATAATTTTATTTTGATTTTTTGTTAATAATTTCATAAAATCATTTCCCTGGACTAAATCTATGGTTCCATCATTATCATTATCAATTTCATTAAATAAAGTAGTTTTTGAGTTATTAAGTAATGCTAAATTTTCTACTTTTATTTTTTCTTCCTGGTCGTGAAGTTCTTGTAAGTGTAACTCTTTTTCTTCTTTTATTCTATTTTGTTCCTTTATTGTTGAGAATACGTGATTTAAAAATGTTTTGACTGAATCATCATCGATAGAGTTTATATGATCAATATTAAGTTCATGATATTTTTTTTTCTTATAAGTTTTAGGATCAAACAGCCAACCTGATTTTCGAGACATATTCATACTCATACTCATTTTTAAATAACCTTTGATAATGCTACCTGCTGATGATTCCAAAGTAGAATAATAAACCATATTTCTGGTAACTACACAATTGTCAGTTGAATCTAAATAATCATCCTCATTAATAAATGAATATTTTTTAAATAAATCTGATTCTTTAAATTTAAAATAAGGAACATTAATGTCCACAGGCATTCGTTTTGCTACAGGTATATATGGTATTTCGATATCCCTTTTCATAATGTTTTTTTTCAAATATACAAAATCATAAAGATTCATAAATCATAATATCTTTCACTACAGTGATAGAATGTATTAACAGACAACTCTGTCATTATTCATACCATATTGGACAAATTGTGATGATTGGTAAATTAATATGTGGTGAAAAATGGAAAACATTATCAATTCAAAAAGGGGATAGTGAAAATTATAATTCATTAAAATTTTCTAATGAAAAAGAAATAAAAAACTTTCTTGAAAAGTAATTTAACAACATGAGTAAGATTAACAAACACAGGAAATTAACCTATTACTGTGAAATAGGAATCTAAAAATTAAAATTCTTCCCAAAAATCAGTTGTAAACTCATTAATAAA